>Ga0115011_10001721_pt1 | contig 15628 bp, 12 predicted proteins | sample TroAtlMetagenome_2_FD_88705 | JGI IMG/M metagenome (GOLD analysis project Ga0115011, IMG submission 88705) | Marine eukaryotic phytoplankton communities from Atlantic Ocean - Tropical Atlantic ANT8 Metagenome | ecosystem: Environmental > Aquatic > Marine > Oceanic | place: Tropical Atlantic...
CTATCTTCGTCTTCTGGCAGGCCCGTTTCAGTGAAGTTGGCTTCTTCAGTAATTAGCTCGATTGCCTGCCGCTCGATAATCTGGTTTCGCAGAGCATCCATGTCCCCTCTTTTTTCAAGTTGGGCTCGTACAGCACGTGGTGAAGACTGTTGCTGCAAAGCGATAATGAGGATTTCACGTTCAATATCTTCCGGAGTTGCTTCCAGATCGTGATCTTCAGCGATCCGTTCAAGAATGAAGTGCTCTTTTAAGGCCTTTTCAGTACTACCGAGCAGATTTTGTTGTAGGCGGTTGATGTGCCGACGAATCTCTTCGTCGGGGAATCCACTAGCCTGTAGTTCCAGAATCGAACGTTGCAATTCTCGTTGTGACTGGCGACGTAATAATTGAGGAGGTAATTCCCAGCTAGCGTCAGCTGTTAGTAGTTCAGTGATTTGCCCACGGGTGCGTTGTTGCTGATGATAGTTCAGTTGACGCTCTAGTTCTTCACGCACCGCTGCTTTCATATCATCCACAGTTTCGAACCCACCAACTTCATCTAGAAATTCCGGAGTCAGTTCCGGAGCAGTTGTTCGTTTGATACTGTGGATTGTAATACCGGCCGCATATTCTTTCCCGGCCAGATCTTCGTCATCGAGTGAATCACTGAGGATTGCTGTCGTCTCTTTAGAGTCGCCGGCACTAGCACCAATGACGAGGTCACCAAAGCCATCGATTGATCCGTCTGAGAAGGAGAGGCTTTCCCGAACAATCACATTTTCCTCACTCACAGTTGAGCTGATTTCATCCCCGTCCTGGAAGGTGATTGAAATGTTGACAGTATCGCCGGCTTCGACGGTGCCTTCAACCTCTTCGACATCCCCGTACCGTTGCAGGAGTTCTGTCGCACGTTCGTCGACTTCTTCGTCACTGTATTCGTGAACGACTTTCTCGAGATCCAATCCCTTCCATTCGGGAAGATCGAATTCTGGACGCACTTCAACGTTGAATTCGAAAGTGAGATCGCCATCTTCCGGCATCTGTACTGCTTCGAAGTTAAAATCCGGTTCACTGATAGCAGAAAACTCCTGCTCATCGGTAACCTGTGACATCGCATCCATGATCAAAGAACCTTTGACTTGATCAACAATGTCACTCTTGAAGCGCGATTCGACGAGCTTGCGAGGAGCCCGGCCAATACGAAAGCCGGGGATTTGTGCCTTTGGCATCAAATCACTGTAGGCTTCATCTTTGTATTTTTCGATGTCAGCAGCAGAGACGGTAACGACTACGTGACGTTCACAAGCACCTACTTCTTTGACTTCCACCGCGATGTCGAGACGATCTTCATCGTCTTCAGACTCAGAGGCGGCTTCTTCAACCTGATCTTCAACTGTTTCGTCAGTAGTTATTACGTCCAGAACTTCTTCTTCCGGAACTTCATTTGTATCTTGGTCGGACATTTCCCAAACCTGTTTCTTAGTACATGTTCCCGCTTGTAGTCGGGAAACAGTTATGCCCATAAAAGCCAAATGACACGTCATCATCACGTGTCATTTACCTGCTATAGGTTGTTATGAATGCCAGGACTTTTGTCCTGAAAAAACCTCACTCGGTGACTAGGGCATCCTGCAACCTGTGTGCCGAATGAAGGCGAAAAGAGCGGCTGATGGGATTCGAACCCACGACAACAACGTTGGCAACGTTGTGCTCTGCCAACTGAGCTACAGCCGCTTAATTGGCATGTTTTAAGGTGGAAAACCCAAAAAACATGAAATTACCTGTAACAGGTTCTGTTAGTTTAACTCAGCAACCCCACAGGCTAAAGGGGGACGAACGCCTGAAAATCAAGTTTTTTTCAGTGTTGGCCTTATTATCCATCGATCGGACCGAATGTACCTGTAAGCAAGCAGTATTTGCCAGTTTCCAGTCGTAACAAGTGGTTTCTGTTCCCAGCTTCACCGATTGATCGAAGCAATTATTTTAGTTGCATCTAAGACGATTTGGCCAGGGAACCTGCATGGTAACTCGGCCCCGTTGCCAATTCGGATTCTTATCATCTCATCAACATTAAGTTGTAACCCGAATCGAAAGTTTGAAGATTGAACTCAAAAACGATTTTTTATTAATTGTAGATCCATCATTTGCTGGCTAAAATTAATTTTGACACAGTTTTATGCTTATTGCCGTGGCACTTTTCTGGTTACATCAATCTATGTTGATGTATTGCTTCAATCTTTCCAGAGTAGGTTTTGGCGATTGCTGGTAGCTGTTTGAACCCATATCAAAGTTCTCCTAAGTTATCTTTTGCTTCTCCTTTCTCCTCTGAAATCTATATATGAACGTTGATTTTACTGTTTTCAAAGAAGGCCAACCCTTGAAGACAATTAGCGTAGGGCTTCCGGTCGTTATTGGTAGAGGGACTGATTCCTCACTGACCATTAAACATCCGCTGCTCAGTCGTCGGCATTGTGAAGTTTACGAAGAAGGTGATCAGGTCCTCATCAGGGACTTGGCATCTCTCAATGGAACCTTTGTAAATGATATCCGAGTGGAAACGGCCCTGCCTTTGGTCTCCGGAGCTCAACTCAAATTGGGATCTGTAGAGATGCAGGTGGTATTCGAAGGCGGTACCTCGGCTGAGGCAAGTGAGGCAGATTTTGAAATGGGAGCAGTCGCTGCTGCTCAAACAGAACCCATGCCTATTGTAGGAGAGGGGCCTCCGGCAGAAGTCGAAGAAGACTCTTTTGATTTAGCGGATTTCGAAGTTAATGAAACTTCTCCGGGAGAAGAGTCGGCAGGTGATGACGCCGGTTTTGATTTGGCTGATTTTGAAGTGACAGATGCGGCTGCTGAACAAGTCCCTGAAGTTGATGACGCTCTTGCGGAAACTGGAAGTCTTGATCTTGGTGACTTTGAAGTTAGTACTCCGGAAGCAACTCCCGCAGACGACATGCTTGACCTTGGTGATTTTGAAGTCGCCGTTCCGGCTGCCGGAGAAGATGCACCGGAAGCTCAGGTGGAGCTTCCGTCATTGATGGATTTAGCTGGTGGGCTTGAGGAAGAAGTGTCAGAAGTGGCAGAAGTGCCGCCTGCTGAAGCAACACCTGAGGCCGAGCAACCTGCAACGGATGATCCCTGGGCGCCACCCACTAAGCCAAAGGTTAATGCTGACGATGATGATCTTGATGCATTTCTGGCAGATCTTAGCTAAGATTCACCCCCCCCTTAGCATCAAGCCTTTTCTATTCCTGTTCCAACTGGCGGTAGTTGCTTGGCAACGTTGATTGGTTGTCATGAGCAAACTTTCCCCCCGCCACTCTTTTGACGGTACAATCAAGAGTCATGGAAAAAGATTTGTACCGATAGAGTTATAGAGTAATTGTGATGAGAACGCTTCGTATCGTTGTCCTGCTACTAATTGGTTTGAACGCCAGCCAGCTTACAGCTCAAGAAGAGAAGTCCGAAGATAGCAAAGTTCAGAAGAAAGAACATACGAATCATCTGGTGAATGAAACCAGCCCGTATTTGCTAACGCATGCACATAACCCCGTGGACTGGTATCCGTGGGGTGAGGAAGCTTTTGCAAAAGCTAAGCAGGAAAAGAAAATGATTTTCCTTTCGGTTGGTTACTCCAGTTGTCACTGGTGCCACGTGATGGAACGTGAGTCATTCGAAGATGAGGAAATTGCGGAGTATCTAAATGAGCATTACGTGTGTGTCAAAGTGGATCGTGAAGAACGTCCTGATGTGGATCAGGTGTATATGACAGCTGTTCAGGCGTTGACTCGGCGCGGCGGCTGGCCGATGAGTGTGTTTCTCCATCCAGATGGTCGTCCTTTCACAGGCGGTTCTTACTTTCCGGCTCGGGATGGTGACCGTGAAGGAATGCCCGGTTTTTTAACCATAACTAAAAGGTTGCAAACGATTTGGTCAGAGCAACCGGAGCTTGTCGAGCAACAGGCCGCTCAGGTCACCCAAGCGGTTAAAGCAGAATTAGAGGCTCGAATTCCTCGTTCTCTTTTACCACTGACAAATCAAGTACTGGATAAGACATCTGCCTCCTTAGCTGAAGAGTTTGATCAGCAGTGGGGTGGCTTTGGATACAGTATCGCTAACCCCAATGTGCCGAAGTTTCCAACCCCCGGGAATCTGGAGTTTTTACTCTATCGGGTTCTGCAGTTACGGGCATCTGACAAGTCGGGCGAAAAAGAGCTTGAGATGCTGACAAATCAACTGGATCACATGTCATTGGGGGGCATTCGTGACCATTTGGGAGGGGGCTTTCATCGTTACAGCGTAGATCGCTTCTGGCATATTCCCCACTTCGAAAAGATGCTTTATGACAACGCGCAATTAGCATCAGTTTATGCGGCAACTTATAAACTGACCGGTGATGTCGAGTATAAGCAGGTCACCGATGAACTTCTGCAGTTCGTGTTGCGTGAGATGACCGACGAGGCAGGTGGATTTTATTCGGCTTTGGATGCTGATAGCGAAGGTGAAGAAGGTAAGTTCTATCGCTGGTCTCGTGAAGAAGTCAAAAAAGTACTGACGGATCAGGAGTACCGATTATTTGCTGATATTTATGGAGTGACGGACGATCCGAATTTCGAAGAACATTATTACACATTATTGTTGCAGTCTTCTGTTTCTGCGATTGCCAAAGAACGCGCTGTTCCCCGTGAAGAATTAGAAGCTCAATTGTCGCCTCTTCGTGAAAAACTGCTTGCGGTACGTGCGCAGAGGATCCGTCCACTGCTAGATACGAAGATTCTTGCTAGTTGGAATGGATTAATGATTCGGGGATTTGCCGATGCAGGACGACTTTTGCAGAATGACGAATATATTGCGATTGGTGCCAAAGCCGCAGAATTTATCGTGCAGAAAATGCGTGATGATCAGGGCAATTTACTCCATAGTTTTAACAAGGGAGAAGCACGCTTCAATGCCTATCTGCCTGACTATGCCTACATGGTTGAAGGGCTTAATGCCCTTCATCGTGCAACAGGTGATGAAAAGTGGTTGACCTACGCGCGTGAGTTAATGGACCAGCAATTGGAGAGGTTCTGGGACCGACTGGCAAACGGATTCTTTTTTACGGCCAGTGATCACGAACGCCTGATTGCCCGGGCAAAGAACCCTGTCGACAGTGTTCGACCGTCAGGCAATTCGGTCTCCGGTCAAAATCTTTTGTATCTTTATCAGGTTACGAAAGATGAGAACTACTTGGATTACGCCAGAAAGACACTTGATAGTGTTTCCGGCATCATGTCCTCTTCCCCTCAAGCGTCACCAAGAATGGCAATCCTCGTCAGCGAACTATTGAAGCTGGAAGATTAAACCAGTTCATCGGTTTTCGTGGTAGTGGTCGTATTTTTATTGAAGGCGAAGTAGAGTGGTACGCTTAATGCGAGAAATGCTGCGCTAAAGAGACCGGCCTTTCCTTCACTGATAATCACAAGTATCAGAAATGCTCCATTCATCAATAAGGCGATGGCAGGGATAAAAGGATATCCCGGAATACGGTAAGGCCTAGGTGTGTTGGGTTCTTTGATTCGTAATACAAACACAGCGCCAATGGTCATGACGATAAAGACCGTTGAACTTAGCACTGCGATATTTGTCAGTTGGTCGAAAATATCTCGCGCCGTATTTAGATTGTGTTTTGATTTCCCTCCGGACGGTTCCACAGAATCGTTCGTTGACATTGCTGGTGCCGCATTCTCAGTCTCAGTTGTCACGATAACGCTCGTCGTATCTTCTGTCGCTTGTGGCGTTTTGGATTCTTGTCCGCCTGCGCCGAGACCTGTGTAAAGGACCAGAGAAGTAACGATTAGGAAAACGGAAATGCTCGTAACTCCCTGACCGATAATGGCTATGTATGGAGCTTTGGTCTTGGAGTGTACTTTGGCGAAAGCCGGGATAAACATCTCATCACGAGCCATCGCAAAGAGCACTCGTGGTGGTGTCAAAAACCCGGTATTGAGCGCACTTAAAGCGCTGACCATGATAATTGAACTGATTAAGGCACTACCAAAGCTGGCGAAGGAGGTATTGACCGGATTCAGATATTCCCTGACGGCTGCCTGAGGAATGTCCTGCAGCGGATCGTTCTTGATGGTGAGCATCTCAGGGAGTGAAAAAACACCATGGAAAGCAATGTTTACCGAGACGTAAATCACCATCAGTACGATTGCCCCACCGATCAGCGCAAAAGAAAGATTTTTCTCAGGCTCCTTAATCTCCTCTGCCACACTGGTAACCATCCAGCCTCCGGAGTAAGCCCACATGACACTTAGCATTACCAGCGTTAGCATTTGAATGACAGAGGTTAGCTTTTCAGTGAAGGGAGTATCTTCTGTTCTCGGTTCTTCAGTGGGAGCTTCTTCAGCAACCACTTCTTCTGTGGGAGCAGTGGTCGCCCAGGGAGGTGGCAAGGCTTCGAAATTGCTTGTTGAAAAGGTGTTTTCAGCGCCGAGGATTGAAATAAAAGGTAACGCAGCGATAAACAGCAGGACAGCGACTTTGATAATCGTCGTTAAGTTCTGAATCATGCTTCCCCAGAGAACTCCCATGCAATTGATGAAAGTTAAGGTTGCCTGGAGAACGACGACAATCAGGATGATTTCTAGAGTGGAGAATTCGACGCCGATCGTCGTGCCGAGCGTCATCGTAAAAAAAACGGCAAGTGCAGAGTTAGCGGTTGATTGAAAGAAGATGGATTCGTTCCACCCGGAAAGAAATGCCGGCAGCCTTCCGTAAGCCTGCCGAATATATACATAAGTGCCTCCAGCCTTTGGCATCATCAGACATAACTCGGCCATGCAAATGGCGGTCACCAGCGTAATGATGCCGCCGGCAACCCAGCCTAGCATGATCAAGGTGACACTGCTGCTGGCGGCAGCATTGGCGGCTGGTTTGGCAAAGATCCCTGAGCCGATGACGGCTCCAATCATCATGGCAATGGCGGACCATTTCCCCAAAGCCTTAGAAAGTACTGGAACTTCGTTTGTAGATGGAGTTGATTCGGACATTTAGATTATCAATCGCTATACCAGCGGAATTGTCAGATGCATTTATAGCAAATCTCGAATCTCATCTGGGAAATCATGTTTCTCTGATTCCATCTTTTTCTCGAGGTGATCGACTTTATCTGAAAGCTCTTCGATCTTTTTGTGACCGTCCACCACGACTCCGTCTAAATCAGAGACTTTCTGTTCGAGATGAGTGAACAGTGACTCCAACTCAGTCACGCGTTCGTCGAGTTCATCTCGGCGTTCGTTTGAATCAGCCATTTTGAAGTCTATACTTTCATAGAATTATTTGCACACTTGGGCAGCTAAAACTACAGGGACTGTACACCAATCTGGGGAAGAGAGGCAAGATTGGCTTAGAATCTAAGGAAGCTTCGGAGGTCGTTTAGCACGATCTGAGGGTTCTGGATGATCTGAAAGGCAATTAACGTACCTAGTAGTAATGCAAAGCCGATCATCGACAGTGCGTACGGATTGGCCGACAATTTTATCTTCTTAAGGTGAGACGACAGTTCGACTCGTAACCGAACCCAGCTTGCGAGATTTTGCTGGTGCCCCACCGCCACGATTTGGCAGCTACGCATAGTGTTTTTCGAGTCAATACTCAGTTGGATACCCAACTGGGGTAATTCAACACTGTCACCAGCCCATTTTGCATTTTTATCTAGTTCCGCGACCAGGATGCCTAGAGATGTTTTTAGCTGGGTTGGGGTGATATTGTAGATCACTAATCGAGGACGACTTGTCATACCAATTAGGAGGACACTGAGAATGTAAAAGGCTCCCAGTAAAGCCCAGGTCCATCCTCCGAAGGCTGCCAACGCTTCTTCAGGAACAAACAATCTCAGCGGACCGATCATAATCAGCCCGGAGATACTTAAAGCCAGTGAGAAAACGTCTCGCGCACCGCTTGTAACAAACGGTTGGCGAGAGGCATTGATGAGGCCCATTAGCATTAAATAGACAGTTAGTGGACCCAGTGCGATACACAGGTGTGCCGTGCCCATAGTTTGATTATTCCGGTTAGACGAGTAATACGTGCGTCTATTCTACGGAATGAACAGACAATAACCAATAAACCCTTGAAAAAAAGGTTAAAAGTGTTGGTCTGCATAGAGTAACTACCCAAGACTGAATTTGAGTGGTAAACTTTGGAATTCGCCCTGCTTTGTTCCTATAAGTCAAGGTGTTCAAGGTTTGGTTGCGATTAAATACTACTTGCTTTAGACCAAAAACGATTGATCTATGTCAGAAACTGCAAATATCGAACAGTTAGCTATTAATACCATTCGAACTCTGTCTATGGACGGCGTTCAAGCAGCCAATAGTGGTCATCCAGGGACTCCAATGGCTCTGGCACCGGTTACTTATGTGCTATGGAATGAATTCATGAATTATGACCCGGCGGCCCCAAACTGGGCTGCACGGGACAGATTTGTATTGTCTTGCGGTCATGCTTCGATGTTGCAGTACTCCATCATGCATTTAGCGGGCATCAAAGCAGTGGATGAGGCGGGGGATGTCACCGACCAACTTTCAATCACGCTCGATAATATCCGTAATTTTCGTCAGTTACACAGTCCCTGTGCTGGGCACCCGGAATTTGGTGAAGCTGCAGGGATTGAAATAACAACCGGTCCTCTGGGGCAGGGAGTTGCTACAAGTGTTGGAATGGCGATTGCTGGTAAATGGTACTCAGCTCGTTACGATCAAAGAGAGACCTCTTTATTTGGCTTCGATACCTATGTCATCTGCAGTGATGGCGACTTAATGGAAGGGATTGGCTGTGAAGCTGCATCGGTTGCTGGCCACCTGAAGCTTTCCAATCTTTGCTGGATTTATGATGATAACAATATCACCATCGAAGGTGAGTGTGATCTTGCTTATTCTGAAGATGTTGCCACGAAGTATCAGGGATTGGGATGGCATACCGTTACGGTTGACGATGCTAATGACCTTGATGCTATCCGTGCGGCATTGAACGAATTTAAAAATACAAATGATAAACCTACTTTGCTCATTCTTAAGAGTATTATCGGTTACGGTTCACCGAATAAAGCCAACTCACATGCTGCCCACGGCGCTCCTTTAGGTCAGGATGAAGTGGCTTTGACCAAAGAGTATTATGGCTGGCCAGTGGATCAGTCCTTTTTCGTACCGGAAGAGGTCGTTGCTCATTTCCAAAGTGGAATTGGTCAGCGGGGTGCGGCAGCCCGCGTGGGATGGGAAACGGATTACGAGGCTTATAAAGCCGAGCATGCCGAAGCAGCGTCTCAGTTGGAAACTATCTGGAGTGGTACTCTTCCGGCAGGTTGGGAAGAAGGGATTCCGACGTTTGAAACTGATGAAAAGGGTATGGCAACACGTGTTTCTTCAGGGAAAGTACTGAACTCCCTTGCAGAGAAGTTTCCTTGGTTGCTTGGGGGAAGTGCTGACCTGGCGCCTTCGAATATGACAAATCTTAACTTTGAAGATGCCGGTGACTTCGGTCCCGATAACTACGGTGGGCGTAATTTCCACTTTGGCATCCGAGAGCACTCGATGGCGGCAATCTGTAACGGAATGTCACTTTCCGGATTGCGGTCTTATTGTGCTACGTTTTTTGTATTTACTGATTATCTACGTCCAGCACTACGCCTAAGTTCCATCATGCATCAGGATGTGATTTACATCATGACTCATGATTCGATCGGACTTGGGGAAGACGGTCCAACACATCAGCCGGTTTCTCATTTGGCTTCTTGTCGAGCGATTCCCGGCCTCAATGTTTTTCGGCCTGCAGATGCCAATGAAGTTGCTCAGGCTTATCGTACGCTGGCAGCAGCGCAGAGTCAGCCATCGATGCTGGTTCTGACACGTCAGGGGTTGCCAACCTTGTGTCGTGAAGAGTACGGGGCAGCCTGTGGTACTTCTCAAGGAGCTTACGTTCTCAAGGATTCCGCAGATACACCACAAGTGATTCTGATGGGGACTGGAAGTGAAGTGCACATTTGTCTGGATGCTCAGGAACAACTTACTGCGGAAGGAATCGCAACTCGTGTCGTAAGTATGCCCTGTTGGGAGCTTTTTGACGCTCAGACAAAAGAATACCGCGAGTCGGTACTGCCATCTGCGGTGACTGCACGGGTTGGTTGTGAAGCAGGATTGCGAATGGGCTGGGATCGTTACATTGGATCCGAAGGTAAGTTTGTTGGAATGACAGGATTTGGAGCATCTGCCCCGGCTGGCGTTCTTTACGAACACTTTGGAATTACTGCCGAAAATGTCGTTTTACAGGCAAAAGCTGCCATTGCCGGTGAATAATTATCGGGCAACTATTCCTGTAAACGGTTGCACGTGAATGATAAGCGTTGCAGAATAGCGATATTGAATTATCTGATTTTAAGTCTAACTGAAGGCTATATTTCATGAACGTTGTGCCGCTTGGCGACAAGGTTGTAGTGAAACGAGTTGAGGCTGAAGAAGTAACAGCCGGAGGTATCGTGCTTCCTGACTCTGCAAAACAGAAACCTCAACAGGGACGAGTGCTGTCTATTGGGGACGGCGTGTTGCTTCCGGACGGAAGCCGTTCAGCTCCTGAGGTAAACGAAGGTGACCGTGTTTTATTCAGTTCTTTTGCCGGAACCGAAATAAAGGTCATGGATGAAGAGTTGTTGATCATGTCAGTCAACGATGTGCTGGCAGTGCTGGATTAGTCACTGCTGGCGTTCATGCTCTTGGCTGCTATCGAATCGGCGTCTGGTTAAGGCTGCTGTTTGCCCAGTTTAACACTTGGATTGCGTATAATTTCCTGCGCGCTTGTTGTTAAGATATAATGAGAAATGTTGAAACGGTATTGCTGCGGGTAATTCTTGCTAGCAGATTCGATAACCGGAAGAGAGATGAGGCTGATGAAGGTTCATAAACAAATTTTCGCTGTCATTACATGTGTGGGCTTGCTCGCACCTTTGCACCTCCTGGCAGCTGGATTGAGTGATAAAGATCAACAGGCCGTTGATCAGATGGTAGATCGGGCTGTGCAGTATCTGCGAACGACTGGGCAGGCTGATGACGGTTCATTTTCAAAAGAAGCTAGTCCGGCAATTACTTCACTGGTAACGGCAGCCTTAATTAAGAGTGGCCGACCTGTAGAAGACCCCATGGTTGCGAAAGCCCTGAAGTTCATTGAAGGCTATGTACGTGAAGACGGTGGGATTCATCAGGATGGTTCCTTGTATCGAAACTATGAAACCTGTCTTGCGATTTTGGCTTTGGCCGAAGCCAATAAAGATGGGCGTTACGAGAAGGCAATTGCCAATGCAAATAACTTTGTTCGTGGTATTCAGGTCGGAGCCGATGGCAAAATAGCTAAGAGTGCGCCTGAGTGGGGTGGGCAGGGCTATGGAAAGCATAAACGCCCAGATTTAAGTAACACGTCCTTTTTCATTGATGCTTTGGTGGCAAGCGGAGCCGCTGAAGATGATGCAGCGATTCAGGCTGCTTTGGTGTTTGTATCGCGGACACAGAACTTGGAATCAGAGCACAATACGACTGAGTTTGCCACGAAAATTGAAGACGGTGGATTTTATTACACTCCCGCAGCTGGCGGAACAAGTCAGGCTGGTAAAACCGCTAATGGTGGTCTACGTAGCTATGCCTCTATGACCTATGCAGGATTGAAAAGCATGGTCTATGCAGGCGTTGATAAAGATGACCAACGTGTCAAAGCAGCGATGTCCTGGATTAAGAAACACTATAACCTTTCCGAAAATCCTGGGATGGGCGCCGAAGGCCACTTTTATTATCTGCATACTTTTGCCAAGACATTGAAAGCCTTGGGGGTGGACGAAGTGGAAGACGCTAAAGGAAAAACGCATAACTGGCGGTCTGAACTCATTTCTGAGTTAGCTCGACGACAGAAACGCAATGGATCGTGGATAAACACTAAGAGTACTCGTTGGTTGGAGGCAGACGAAAACCTGGTAACAGGTTATCTTCTGTTGTCTTTGTCGTATTGCACAGATTAGTTGGCTTTAACAGCCAATGGTCATATGACATTCGAGCCGATGTACTTGCAAATAGGAAGGTTTCTGTCCGAGTATGTCTAAGTATATTACGCGTTATGGATCAATGCGTTTGCTCGGCGTATTGGCCACTCGAAGTGAAGATCAATATGCGCGTGGTGATCGAGTTGTTGTCAGAACCAATCGAGGTTTGGAAACAGGTGAAGTGCTACGTGAAGCGAGTGAAAATGCTATCAAACAGATGAAGAATCCCTCGAATGGTCAAATCCTTCGAAGGATGTCTCAGGATGATAGTGCCGAGCTTGAGCGTCTTCAGGACCAGCAGAAGGATTACTTTAGACGCAGCCAGCAAATTGTGGCCCGACTTGAACTGAAAATGGAGTTGGCTGAAGTTGAGAAGTTGTTTGGTGGCGAACGCCTCATCATTTATTACATTTCCGAAGATCGCGTCGACTTTCGTGAACTAGTCAAAGAGCTAGCAGCCGAGTTTCAGATGCGAATTGAAATGCGTCAGATTGGTGTACGCGATGAAGCGAAATTGCTTGCTGACTATGGTGATTGCGGAAAACCCGTCTGCTGTAACACTCATTTGATGCAGATGCCCCCGGTTTCGATGAAAATGGCTAAACTGCAGAAGGCCACACTTGATCCCACAAAGATATCGGGACGCTGTGGCCGGCTCAAGTGTTGTCTGCGATATGAATACGATACCTACGTGTCTCTGAAAGAAGACTTGCCTCATTCCGGTACCGAGGTAATCACCAGTTCCGGCAGAGGGAAAATTCTGAACCAGGAGATTCTCAGCCAACAATTATTAGTTGAATTGGAAAGTGGTCGACGGCTCATGCTGCACGTATCGGAAATCCTGACGACTCTCGATCGTAAGTCACCTGATTATGAAGAGCAGGTTGCTGAGGGAGAGCGTTTGCTCGCATCTGTTAAGACGGATGAGATTGAGATGGCCCTCGATAGTTTGACATCGGATGTGAACACCGGTGATTCATCAGAAGATGACAAAAGTCGTCGCGGTAAAGGGAAGAGGCGTCGACGTCGCCGCAATTCCAAAGGACAAAAAAAATCTCAGCAAGGGTCGTCAGAATCCGGAGTCGAGGATAAAAAGAATACTTCCGGTGGCCCAGCCTCCAGCGGAAACAGGAAAAAGAGAAGACGTCGCCGCAGACGTCGTAGTGATAACAAACCAAGCCAGAATCCTGAAGGTGGTGAATCAACATGATGAGTGAATTTTCACACCCCTTGCTGGATTTATTGGCAAAGGATACTCGATATCAAGCCGAAGCGTATGAATTCATTCGTCATGCTTTAAACTATGCTCACGACGAACTGGGTTTGGGCCAGGTTGATCAGCAAGTGCTGGCAGCGGCCATGGAAGCAGACGGCGATATTCCTGATGATGCTCATCTTACGGGGCAACAACTTTGCGAAGCGATTCGTCAGTACAGTATTTTGCAGTTTGGTTTTATGGCTAAAACAGTGCTCAATAACTGGGGCCTTAATGAGACGCTTGATTTTGGAGAAGTCGTTTACAATTTGATCGATATCGGCATGATGCGGAAATCAAATTCGGATTCCAAAGATGACTTTGCTGGTGTCTATGATTTTGATAGTGTCTTTGTCAAGGATTTTGATATTCATAGTAAAGATGACCTGGTCATTTAGGCTAAAACGAATGATTCGAATTCAGGCTTGTATTCCATTGACAGCTTCGGTCGGGAAACTCATTCATGACGGAAAAAGAAGACACCAAAACAGATTTTATCGCTCCGGTCGTTTCTAAACCTAATTCACTTCTGCTGAAGACGGCGATCGGTTTGTTTGTAGCATGGATTGGTGTTTTGTTCTGGATTATTAGCCGCTCCTAATGTGAGGTGTTCTTGAATTTACTATTCCCTTAGCGAATAATTTTGTGCGTTATGTTAATCCGTCAAGAGAGAAACTGACACGGGAGAATTCCTATGGTGGATCATAAGGATGCATACGCCAGTGTGTTTCTATCGTTAACAGATGTGGATTTGCCAGTTGATTTCACTAATGACTACACCAAGTATTCTGACTTCAAGCCGCTAGCTAAAGGCGGCAAGGCTGTTTTACAGACCTGCATGGATAATGCACTTGGGCGTATCGTTGTCCATAAGTCGTTACACACGCATATACAGGACGACGTTCGTGAACGTCGCCGGTTTATGCGGGAAGCCAAGATCTCTGCTCAGCTTCAACACCCTAATACACTGCCAGTTTATGAAATTGGAAGAGACCCGGAAGGTAACTTGTATTTCACCATGAAGCAAATTGCGGGACTCAACTTATATCAGATTATAGATCGTCTGAAGTGGGGTTTTTCGGGTGCGCAGGAAGACTTTAATTTGGACAGATTGCTCGAGATCTTGTTGCAGGCCTGTTATGCTTTGGCCAATGCTCATGCTCATGGAGTGATCCATCGCGATTTGAAACCTGAGAACATTCTAGTGGGCCAATATGGTGAAGTCTCCTTAGTGGATTGGGGCGTCGCAAAGGTTTGGGGGATGCCTAATGAAGACAGGACATTGGAGCAGAGAGAACGTGCTGAAAGTATCACCGCGACAGGGCAACGTCCCGGTACACCTCTCTATATGTCGCCCGAGCAGATCATAGGGAATTACTATGTGGATAACCGCACCGATGTTTGGTCGATCGGAGTCATGCTTTACGAATTGCTTTGTCTTGAGGTTCCATTCAAAGGGAGGACGGTACATCAGACGTTCGATCAGATCATTCACGAGAAGCCTGCTCTACCCAGCCACGTACAACGCAACTACATAAAGCGGGTCGTTCCCTCGGAGTTAGAATCCATAGCGATGCGAGCGATGTCGAAGAAGCCGTCAGACCGTCAAGCAGGCATTAGCGAAGTCATTGAACAGCTTCGATCGTTTAGGAATAACAAGCTATTGATATCCTGAAACCCCTAAGGTATTCGCATAAAAAAATCCCGGCTCGCGCGGCCGGGATTTTTTTGTTTCGATGAGTCCACTTACTGATTGGAAAGCGACTCGATTTTATCGACTTGACTTGGATGTAGTCTAGCTCGATCGGAAGCGACTTTCGCATATTGCATTCCAAGTCGAACCTGATTGGGATGGAAGTAGCGATCAACCGTCCCATTGAGGTGACGAGCACCTATTTTGTGAACCAATTGTGGCCAACTGAGTCCATCGGTGAAGTGCCATGCAGCAGCCTGAGCTGCACTTTGATTCATCTGACCCGTTCCGAGCATTCGGCAGAGTTCGATAACTTCCGGCTTTTTCGTGAATGACTCGATGGGCACGATGTCATATTTGACTCGTGGGTTTGGTTCTTTCTTTCCGTGTTCGAGGCAAACGGTCATCACTTTGAATTTGCGAACTTTACCAGGTTCAATATTCTGGAAGCCGCCCATACCGCCGCCGCCCATACCCATGCCACCGCCGCCCATGCCCATGCCACCGCCGCCCATGCCACCGCCGCCCATTCCCATGCCGCCGCCCATGCCTTGCATGCCGCCGCCACCGCCGCCGCCCACGCCCATACCGCCGCCCATGCCCCTACCGCCACCCATGCCCACACCGCCGCCGCCCA
>Ga0115011_10001722_pt1 | contig 15628 bp, 9 predicted proteins | sample TroAtlMetagenome_2_FD_88705 | JGI IMG/M metagenome (GOLD analysis project Ga0115011, IMG submission 88705) | Marine eukaryotic phytoplankton communities from Atlantic Ocean - Tropical Atlantic ANT8 Metagenome | ecosystem: Environmental > Aquatic > Marine > Oceanic | place: Tropical Atlantic...
ACCTCTTGGCCCTGCCGTGTGGGACATAACATAGATGCCTGCGAGCGGGGTCGGTGGGAGGTCCTCAAGATAATTTGGTAAGGAGATGGTCGTGGAGCAGTTCACGCCTCTCCGTAAGGAGCGATTGAGGTGAGTGGTCTGTTGATTGTACAATTGAAGGACATAGTCCGTCTGCCCCTCAATCAGGGTGCCGTCATGGGCGCCGAAGAAATCCAAAGGATCTGGGTTGGTACCTCCGCCGAATACATCTTGTCCGATCTGATCCGGCCCAATCGTAGTGGTGATCCGTAGTCGCACTCCAGAAACTCCATTGCCTAGTACCACCTCGTTCGGATGAGTGCGAAGTAGGGAAGTGGCTACATTGTCCAGGTTGCGTACGCCCTCCAGTAGCGAGTGGGGTTCCTCGGGACAGGCCAGGCGGACCATGTGGTTGCGCCTGATATGCTCCACGAGGATTCGCAATCCTTGGTAGGTGACCGTCAGTAATTGTCCTCCGAAGAAGGATCTCCTGCCCAACTGGGTGCCATCGAAGTCCTGTCGCATCATTTGGTCGATGTGTCCCCAGCAACGATAGTTGCCGTGGCCCTCCACAAGGATCTGCTTGTCCTGTAACTCGCAAAGTAAGGAAAAGATTGAGTCATCCTTACCTAGTCTGGTACCGTCCATGACGAGGAACATGAGGCCATTATTTCTGTCGAGGCCCAGGGCTTCCCACGCTTCGAACAAGAAAGGTAGATAGAGCATGTGACAGATCGCGCTGCCCGCCGCCGGCGCGAGGGGGAGCGCGGTCTTCCCATCGGGCGAGTTCAGAACAATAAAGGGGCCCGGTAGACCACGCCCGGACAGGTGGTTGGCGGTGACAACGTGCTCTTTCCGTCCTGCCATCGTTAGTATGACGGTCAGGCCGCGCCGATCCAGGTACCTCCTTTCCATCATTCTTTCTACATTGGTGAGAAAGCATTGCAGGGAGGTGTCATGAAGGTGACTTGTAAGGAAGGCGAGAAAGGTGAGCTTGCCATAGTCGGCTCCTCGGTGTTTATGTAGCTTCAGCGTCGGTATGACATCCCTCTGGACGGTCCTGGAGATAATTGAGACTATGCGTATTCCCATGGCGTGAGCAGCCTTCCTGGCGATGTGTAGCCCCGTGGCCGCGAATCGTTGAAAGTTCAAATAATCTGCTACGGGGAGGCCCGAATGTGTATCGGGGACGTTGTCCTGGAGGACCTCCTCCACTACTTGCGAACCGAACTGCCCGTTACGCGTGTGACGGTACGCCGTGAAGACCGTGGTCAATTGGAACAGGTAGGCCGGCGCGGCGTGACGTGTAAGGGTCGGGACTGGGTCTCGTTCGTGTGGAAGGAGTCCTTCGGGCCAGGTGATCGCCGTCGTGGTCCATCTTGTACTGGTAGAACGAATTCTTTTGTTGGTTACTATGAAGCCGGTGACCACCATAGTGCAGAAGAGATTCGCGGTGGAGTTTTCCACACATCGCCCGAACCAGGGCGTGATGTGAGTGAGTAAGCTGCCCGGCGAGTGAAACTGGACGTCCCGTTCGCCCGTGACTGTGGCCGGGACGTGGACGTGAGCGATTCCCAGAGCACGTGGGAGGAAAGAGGCAAGCCTCCTTACCATTTCGCGGTGGTGATCCGTCTGCGTGTGTTGGTCGTCCGCTCGGACACCTCTGCACAAAAGGCAGACGGGGTGGCCACTGCTCGCGTCGTAGGAGAAAATGCTCTGTTCCGTGACATCCCGGTGGTTGCAGATGTGGGTGAGTGAACCACCCTGTACGAAGGAGGATGTGGCATGGTCCTCCGTAGACATATATTTCTGCAAGACGTGCCTGGCGAGCCCGCGATCCGTCGGCCGACCGATCGAGCGCGGAGCCTCAAGACACAGCGCTTTGGCAGCTTCATTGTCTGTTCCACGTTGACTGTGTGTCAGGATACCAAACCGTGAGTAGTGCAGTTCCGCTGGAAGAAGGTCGAGGAAGCAAGGTTTCGTCGCCGCGAAGTCAGAGCTGGTCTTGTTGTGCATCTGTGCGTAGGTGACGACGTTGACGAGGAAGATGGAGACGTGATTGTCATCAACCGCATCAGTGTGCCAGCAATCAGAGCGAGCTGGGGACCAAGCTTCCCACAGAGGACTGCAGTCAATCACAGTGAATCTAAAATGTTGCAGTTTGCCCAAGTATCGATAAGCTTCTCGTACCTTCTGGCGCAACTTTTCCTTCATCCCCGGTTTGAAGAAGAGGTCAGGCCGGGCAGTGGATAGGTATAGACTCGGAAGGTAGTGCACAAGAAATCGTTCACCTGAGGTCTGTAGGTTGCCTTCGTTCTGGCCTCCCCCACGACTGCCCCAAACCCCCAACAGACAGGTCACCTGTTGGAACTCATGATGCGGGCTGATGTCCGACAGATGATAGTTGAAGATGACGATAGGCCTGTGATCTGGCCTCACATCTTCTACCCCAAGGTCTGTAAGGAGGTCATCCAGGATCGTGGCAAAGAAAACCATGTCGACCATGCCCATGCCGGGTCGAGGCACAACGATCATCGGAGGCAAATTCAGCTGGTCGCTCGTGACGTTGATCGCACTGATTTGCCAGTCGCTCCAGTGATCCTGCTTGACCAGCGCCGTAGAATCGGTGAAGAAAAACGACGGCATGTGTCTCGGGCACTTGCGGTAAAAGGAAGACGTAGGTTCACAGAGGGTTAGGGAATCCTGAATTGTGAGCGGGTAATCACCTTTCTTACAACCGATCATGGAGTCAGCCAAGCTAGCCGAGGGCGAGCAGTCGGCTCGTCGGGTCTGTACACGGGGTCGGACGACGAGCGCGGGTCCAGTACGTCTCGGTGTGGGCCGGTCTTTGTTAGGGATCTTCGCAATCGCGCCAGAATAAAGGACAACAAACCATCTGTCCGTGACGTCCTGGTCGTGTCCGCAAAAGCAATAGGCTCTGCTCGCCGGGCCCACAGTAAGGAAGAGGCTGATCTTGAAAAGATGTCGGAGCGTGGCAATGCTGTGTTCATGAGAGTCCGCGAGGTTTGAGTCCAAGAATCTGCTGAAATTGCCGCCGAGTCGCAGCACAGAGTCCGGGGCAGTGAGCGCCTGCTCGTAGGACTCCCCGAGGAGGCCACGTCGGGACATCCGATTGCCCCATTCGTAGTAGAGATCGAGTAAGGCGTTGATTTTCTGCCACGTGCCTTCGTCCACCGAGGAGCGCATATCTCTAGTCTCTGGCGGGATATCGGTGGGATTTGTTCTCCTGGGTCGTCGGTGTCCCTTTGTTCCGCCCTTTCCTTCCGTCGCGACCGCTGGGGTGGCCGGGGGGATGCCAGTCAGGAAGGCCACCAGAGTCTGTGACACACTGATGTGTGTGCCTTCAAGCAGCGTGTCTGTGGAGTCATCTCGTTCGGACCTTCCCTCATACATCTGAAAAGCTCGTAAGATAATCGGGATGAGCCAGATGTGCTCGCGCGGTAGTAAAGTAGCCGCAACCAAGATGGAATGCGCGATGGTGCGGGGTAACCCGCTACCCATGATGAACTCGGTCCAATGGCTGGGTTGCGCTGTTGCACCGTAGGCGGCGAATCCCTCAAAGTATACTCTGGGCCGCTCCTTGCTCGGCAGAGGCTTGAAGGTCGCGGCAGGGAGGGACGTGCTCGGGTCCCTTGTGTCACGGCAGGTGAGGTAGGTCTGTAGTTGTGCCGGGCGCCCGGCCTCGTCCTTGGCAATGACGTCCGGGTGGCGCGTCATCAGCGCACCGTATAAGCCGTCATGTCGCATGTGTGCTGCAGCCTTGTGGTTGTCCAGCAAGGAGCGGAGCAGTGTTTGATTCACGTAGTAGCAGGGTCTGTGTAGCATCAGGCCCATTCTATACATGAAGAGCTGTACTGTGAAGGAGGTGCAGTCGTCCATCCCAATCAGAGCCACCATGTTGTCACGAAGGCAAGAAGGGACGGTGCCAGTGCTTCGGCCCGCCAGTACAACCATTTGCATGAGTGTGTCCATGCATACCTCCAGATTCGCCGTCGGGAGCCGCTTCGTCTTCAGGCTCGAAGGGTCACGACAGAGAAAGGCCACTCCTGGCCGGGTGCGTCCTGCTCTCCCGATGCGCTGCTTGTGAGACGACATAGTGATGACTCGCTCCTGGAGGTACGCGATGCCATAGGTACTGCTCGGCCGGCGCTCCGTACCGCAGTCTATCACGACGGCGGTGTCAGGCAGCGTGATTCCTCCTTCAACTACATTGGTTGAGGGAAAAATCCTGAGGACGTTCGGTGGCAGCGGGGCACTTCCGTAGGTTCCATAGTCGTCAAAATGTTTGGTCCGTAAGGGAATCAGTTCAACCGTAGTCTTGCCGTTGTACTCAGCCGCGTCGCCCCCTCTCCTCCGTGCTTCTTCCGGCGTGATGTCACATATCTGAAAGTCATCGTCCAAGGTCCAAGTAGTCACGGTCTTTCCGTCGTCCATAATCTTGTCGCCTGTGTCGCCGAGATACTCTGAAGACGCGAAGTTTCTGTGAAAAAAGGGTTCTGCAAGGGAGCATCGCGACCCGGGGAGGTTGCGCAGTTTTCCACGGTCCTCGGCCGGCTTCACGGGGCGAGAAGCCTTGTGCCTCCACTGGTCTCGCCTTATCCGGAGTCCCTGCAGTCTTTCTTTACATTCCGCAATGAAGTCTTCAATTTCCTGATATCCTGGCAAGAAAATGATCACCGACATCCCGATACGGATGGATCCATTGTGTAAGCACCAAAGGAGGGTCTCGAATGGCGTGTCGTTCGGGCGAGGTGTGGAGAGAAGCGGGTATGGTCTGCCGTGGAAGTGGAGCGTTTCCGCCTCAAGGTCCGGCGGGAGCCGAAGGGTGTCGTGCGTGGCGGAAGCAAACCAGACGGTGCCCTGACCTCGCCTGGCGATCGCCAAACAGAGGGCCGCTAGTGGTGACGAGAGCATCTCTTCTCCAGTGAAATCGTCAAAGATGAAGTGGACCGGTGGCCTCTTGGCCCGGGTGGGTGAGACGGTCGGTAACGCTCTTTGAATATCGAGGAAAGCAAGAAAGCAGGCCTGGGGTGTGGCAAAGTGCACGCTATAGGAGGGTTGGAAACCTGTGCTTTTGGTGCCATGCCTGGACCGGAAAATGGTTCCAACCTGGGTCTTCCATGAGTCGGTGGTGGTAGCCAGCATTTTTCCCAACTGTCGACTGACATGCATCACCGTCGCCGTGCGTGGAGTGACAACCAAAATGAGGGGTCGCTCGCTGTCTTCAATACTAGAGGCCATCCTGTAGGTGCTATGTGGGACCGGTTCCGCGTCGGGGGACGGTGGGTCCGCTCCGAGGCATTCAACTGTACGTCCCATTTCGGCTGCGCAAATAACGTATGGGAGTATCGTTGATTTACCCGAGCCAGTGGGCGCGTTCATAATGATGGCCGGCTTGTTTGCGTTCATAGCCCTTAGGATCTCGAACCTTTTCTGAAAGACAACCAATCTGGAGGCCCGTAGTAGTATCTGTTGGACAGTGTCGTCGATACAGACGTCGACATACACGTGGGTCGTCGAGGGTGTCCAAGCGGCATCTCGTGTCTTTGTCGGCAAGGATAGAGAGCTGCCAGGCGCGCAAGCTTGTCCGTCAGTGGTGTGATAGATGGCCGTGAGCTCCGAGGGACTGTAGCCTAACTCCGGTTTCATGGATGCCTCAAGGTTATGTAACAGCGTGGCACAGAGTGGACCATTCTGCGGGAGGATCGCGTCCTCGGCCAAGGCCAGGAATCCTTTGTGGGAAAGGACGCAAGTGCCATTCGTCCATTTGGGGTTGTGCACCAGGCAGAATCCTGCGAACCGAGTCCATAATTCGGTGGTAGTACCTAGTTGTAAGTCGCAGTACATAGCCTCATCAAAGTGCTTGCCCATGCGGTTGCGATAGTCGATAGCGACCACGCAACGTAGTACCGCAGCCGCTAGTGAGGCATTCCCTGGCTCGTCGTGTAATGCAGAGACGCAGGCCTTCCTGTTCAGTAAGACATGCCCAACGCAGTCAAAGACGGGCGCTGGGAAGGGGAAGGATCCGAGGCCGCCAGGCACCTCGTAGACGGTCGCCATCTTGAGCAGAAAGGCGAACTAGGGTCCGCGGGTGGAGCCTAAGGCCCAGGGAGACGAGGGGACCCGGGGGAGGGTCCAAGGAGGGGGCCCAAGGCAGCCGGCAGCGAGGCAAAGGGAGCACTTTTAATTCAGCGAGAAGCAGCGGCCGTGGGTAGAAAGGCATAGGTAGTCCTACGTCTGTACTACAGGTCTCCTCTGGCTGCAAGAGTTGGTGACAATCGCTCAGGTCGTCCAATGATCAGGCAAAGTCTGACGGCAGATGTCGTACTCAGCGTACCACGCAGGGAATGGGACAGTGAAGCCGATGCTTTCCAGGTGCAAGCTCTGGACGTGTGTCATGACCTTTCCTTGTTCAAGCGTACTCCATTCGAGGATGGTCTCCCCTGCGCGTCGTTTCGCAAGGACGAAGGGAGGGTCATCATGTAAGAACACAAAGCTTTGAGAAAGCGAGAGCCAGAAGCCTCTGGGCGTCAGTCTTTTGTGTGGTGGGAACATGTCGAAGGTGTCGAACTCGCAATCGGCATCCGAGAGGCGGAATTCGTCTGTGCCTCGCGCGTCAAAGACAAACAGCCTGGCCTCGCTGCCCGGGTCGGCACAAGTGAGTACTCGTGGCCCTACGTGATATGCCTTGTGTTGGTCAATGAGTGCCTCTGGTCCATAGGCCGTGAGTGTGGTGGCGGCCCAGGGAAGTTTCCCCATGCTGGGGAAGGCGGGGAGGCATCCCTGGAGGTTGGCACAAGCAGTGAGAACATCAAGCCCGTCGGAAGCCAATGTGGGCATGGTGGTGAAGGGTGAAAATGTAAGGCCCAGCGTACAACATGGCGAATGCGCGGGGCGGCCCGCGCCTCGTGCAGCATGAATTGCCCGCAGAAGTGTATCAAGGGCGAAGGACAACTGGGAGCGATCGCCAGTGCCAACGCGGGCGGGTCCCACAGTCAAAAGCCCCTCGCTCAGTGAGTCGAGTTGTGAAGGCGTCTCTGCGGCGTCCACCATGAGGGCATCCTCAAACCCTTGTGTTGGATCCAACATAATCCCGGTACAGAAATCGGACTGAAGAGCCAAAAGTGCACTGGGTGGTAAACATGAATGCAAAGCCCCGGGTCCGAGAGAGCAAGGAAGCAAGCAAATCGGATTCATTTTCAAGATCAAGAGAAAACGAAGTAACCTAAGTACGAGGGCAGCAGTCATCATGAATAGAGGGCCAAGGCTCATGGGGGCGCAGAGGATGATGTCCCAGCAGTTCATTGGCGTGAAAGGAACACTGGCACCTAAAGCAACAGTGACCACCGTGTTGGAAGGTGCGAGCGTAAAGACACCAAGGTGAACAACATTCGAATCTGCCCTCGAGGTCATGGTGAACCGTGTAAGGGGATAGGTCAACACCCAATCTGAGCAAGAGCAGGAGCAGATAACTATGCGAGCGCCAAAAAGCAAGTCGTGAGTCCATGCCATTCTGCGCTACTGCGTGTAGCAATTGCCAGAGGTGCGGGTGCGGAACAGTACCCTTGATGAAATGGCGCCACAGACAGTTCAAGGAAATGAGGTGGCGGAAGTCAGCCCACTCTGTGCACGCCGTGCAGAAAACGCTGGACCCATTCTGGGTGGGCTTGAGGACCAAGTGGGGTGACTGAGCTGTGAGCCGCCTCCACATGCCCATCCAGTCCAAGGGCATGCCAGGTTTGGATCCATTACTCGTACCGAAGATGCGTTGTAGGACGTCATTGAACTGGTTCGGCCCGAAGGAGACCTGCCAGTCCGCGCTGAGAGCCGCATGACCGGAGGGTCCCGTGTAGAACCCCGACCAAGTCAAGGACCTAGGACATACAGAGTTGACCCTTCCCCTAGCTCGTTCTCTGGTGACTGTGGTGTCAAGGTAGTCCTCTAGGTGAGGGTAGAGCTCGGCTCGGCTAGAAGCACCGAAACGAAAGGGCGCCAAAGGTACCCGGGGAATGGTGAGGTCATTAGCGTCCGATGACAACGAGAACTGGTCTATCACCTTGTTCGCTCGCGAGGACAAGTAGTGGCGTGTGCGTGCTGTGGTAGACAAATGATCATCCAACAGTCCAAGAGCCGTATCCAGCACGCGGAGAATGCTGTTGTGTGCGACGATCAGATGCACCCTGGTCTTGCAGGGGTAAACCGCCAGGATCGTCTTAAGTATGTTCTGTTCCGCACTGACACTGGGCATCCCGAGCAGAATGATTCGGTGCTCAAGATCGTGAGCAGCGACCTCCCGTCGCAGCTTGTCATACGTAGGCCGAAGGGACAGTATGGTCTCAAGTGGATCGCTTGTGGCTGTCGATAACAATCGAACTTCTTCATGTCGTAGGCTCGGTAAACGTAAAAGGGTGGCACAACCGATCCATGTTGCCAAGGGTAAGGCATATGCGGTAAAGTGACCTCCTCTTACCGGTGGGAGTGGGCCCACCACATCTTCCGTGATGTCGTGGTGAGACGAACTACTCAAGTACACGCCGCGAACAGAGGCGAGTAACTCAGGTTGTCTAAAAACTCGCAGAACTAAGCTTAATAGTTCTACCGAAACCATAACGTGAGAACAGTCCAGCTCTAACTGGTGATCCGTGAGTAAGTGACGTATCTGTTCGACTAGTTGAGGAAGGACAAAAACGAGAGCGCCACCTGCCCAGGTGGGACGGTATTCTGCTTTTGTCCTTTCCTGCCCTGAGCAGGGGTATTGTCTACCCAACCAACGGAAATAATATTGAAGTTCGGTAAGTTGCGTGTCGTCCCGAGTGTCATGTCCCAGCAAATGGAGCTTCGTGCGGAGTGAGCTTTTAACTGTGAGTACTACCACGGTGCCTGCCCTATGCCCGCAGAAGCGTAGATCGTCGCCCGCAGGTACGTTGAGGTAGTAGCCCTCTCGGTCAGCGCAGATAAGGTGGGCAGTCACGGACATATGAAACTCACCGGGGCGCGTTCGTAGTATGTCTGTCCCTCAGTGCTCGGGTCAGCGAGCTGGAGATAGCGGCCTGTGGGCGCACGTTGCACTCAGGGCACTGGCAGTTGCATCGATTGGAGATGTGTGGGCGGCCGCCCAGAGCGTCCCTCACGACGCAACCAGCGCAGAACCACCTGCCTACTGATCGGAGGTAAACAGCCGGAGGGTGTCTACAGTTGTTGCACTCACATCGAGAGGGAGCAACAGGCGACCGTGAGCGTGAGCGCGCGGCACGGATGGGGTCGCTAGCAACACCTGCGGCCATGGGGGGGCGGATCACCTGAGAGCCAAAGGGCAAAGCAGGGACCCGGGGCCGTGAGTCGCGCAAGGCAAGCCCGGGGAAGACAAGCAGCGGGGAAGCTTGTAGCGAGCGGAGCAAGGCAAGAGACGGAAAGAGAAGTGCATCCCTGTTGTTCAATGATACATCCATTCATTGCCTGCAAATGCAGGGGCATCAAGATCCCAAATCAATTGTCTGTACTGTTGGATTCCTAGCGCCCTCATGAGGTCGGCCACCATGTGTCGGCAATATTCCAGTGAGTCGAAGTGCCTCTTATGAACACGGAGTCCTGAGGCAAGTACACCCAAATGGACATGGACAGAGGGGGGCCTGTAAGCCGGGCTAGTTTTGCTGGCGGTGCGCCGCAGTACTTGGATGTGATGTAAAAGTTGGCGTGAACCATCGAGCCCAAGGCGAGCGTTGAGCACAGTTGCCGTACCCTTGCTTACTGCGCGGAGTCGACCAAGTGTCGGAAAGTGGCTGCTGGGTGTGCGCGCCAGATAGCGCAGTACTGCGCAATATACCCTGTATGGGTCGGTGAAGGACGTCATCGCGGGATTATGTAGCGGAGGTAGAAGGTCATCAGAGAGACACACGGCGTATCGTCGTGGGTCGAGGTAGGTAGCCTGTCTACGTTTGAGTGAGTCGAAACGTGGTTTCTTGTCACGTGTGGGACGAGGTGTTCCCAACTTGGTTAAATCGCCATTGGTGTCCACATAGTCAATGGCGCGTCCTATGTTATTCACCGCATTGTATCCAGCAGAAATGACCTGCCCAATCATCGCTGAAGGTTTGCTTCTACGTTCCACATAGAGGCCGGTGTCAGCGTAATGGCAGAAAGAGCATGTGTAGAATGTAATGCCCCAAGCGGGCCTACTCCAAACCTGTTCGTAGAACCAAGCACGTCTGAGTCCCGAGCATGTAGAAGAAAGTGTCAGCCCCGTCGTGAAGAATTCGTGTGCACAATTGCAAAAGTAGGTCATCAGAAAGTAGTAGCATGCAATTCGCGTCTGATATTCTGTCGGGGTGAGCGTAGGCTTCCATCCGAGTCGGAAAAACTCACAGTGAAGTGGAGAGAACATGGCAATGCGATTTGAGCCAAAACTAGACCAAGATCGATGTACAAATATAGGGGACATGGAAACCGAAAGAAGAGCAAGCAGGGACAAGAAGGAAACATTTTCGCAAAATTCCCATAGGAGGATTCGAAGCCGCAAGAGTTGCGATGCAAGGTTGTACAGGGGGCAATAATTACCTCACCTGTGCAACCCAGCAGCGTCTAGTTGTGAAAGAGATGCAACCAAAGGCGCCGCAAATCGCCCGTAAGTGATGCACCTAATCCAGATGTTCCATGGGGTCGTCAACATAATCCAGCATGGGATTCCATCTGTGTCGAAATAGGCATGTAGCGTTAGGGCAGAAGGCTCCGTCGCGAGTCCATTGACAGAGCACGAGGCCAACTGCTTTTTTGTAGAAGGCGACCGCCTTGGCCCGCGTGGCCGGGTCCCGTTGTCCTGGCCACGGGATAGCTCTATTGCTGGGGCCGCGACAGGTAGGGCAAGTGTTGTGTTGTTCAAACCATTTGTCAACACACTTGTAGCAGAAGAGGTGGTGACACTTGTCAACAATGCCATAAATACCGTCGGTCGGTAGGTGGTAGCAGATCGAGCACATCTCCTCAGACTCCCATGAGCTGATGGTCGCCGCGAGCGTCTCTACCTCTGCGAGTGCGGCCCGTCTCTCGTGGAAAGCACCGAAAATATGAACAAATGGGTGGGTGCGGTCTCGCATTATGGTCACATTGTTGGCAGTCTTAATATCTTCCAAGTAGAAACTGAGAGATCCAAGAACGTAAGGGTCGATGTGAACCGTCACATGGTTGGCACCTTTCTTAAGGTCCCTGTCCCAGACAGGCTTAGGATCCCGCCTGTGAGACCAGTGTGACATGGGAGCAAACGAGGGTGTCTCCAGAAGCATATTGAAGAAGGTCTTGAACTGTCCTGCCGCGTCTTCGGGCCACAGTCTTGCTAATCTGGAGGATGGTAGGCGGTTCTTTGTACGGTCGCCGGCCATGATGTTCAAGGTAGGGAGCTTGCCGCGCACTGTGCCGACATCCTTTACCTTGTAGACATATCCCTGGGCCGTGGAGTGAGGTCCCTCCAACGATCCTACCACGCCCGCCGATACAAGGTCGCTGAGGCACTTGCTATTCTTATGCGAAGCTGCACCTTCATTCACGGTTACCATCGGCGGATATCTGTTCGCATAAGTGCCGAAGAAGGCGACAGCCCACGTGTTGTTGTTAATCTCATGAATGAAGACGACTTTATTGCGTACGTATTGAAAACTGACTGGACGGGAGCGTGTCGAGTGGCGCATAGGACAGGCGTCGCCATAGCGGCAGCTGAAGGGTTCGCCCGTCCAAGAAGTGCAAGCCACACTCATGATGGCGCGAGTCGAGGGGGAATAAGCAGTCCCCTTGAGCCAGAACTCAGAACAAAAGCAAGGCAAACACACACACACACAAGGGCAAGGAGAAAGCAGAAGCCGAGGGTATTGTTCTTTTTCAAATACCAGCGATTCGAGCCCCGTGTAACTGGTGGTTCGAAGCAAAGAAAACTGAAGCTAAAGCGGACAAAATGGCCTCGTCATCGCGAAGCGGGCAGGCCGAAAAATGGAGGGCAAGCTCTTGTCCTTCCCACCTCAAGAGCTGTCACGTACCGAGTCGCGTATGGTCGTGAGTAACGTATGTGTCGGGAGCGATGGCTTCAACGGAATCAGGACCAGGGGCTATAATAACCTCACTGGACTGTTCCTATTGAATGCGGCTCAAACGTTGACTCGCGCACGTTTGAGTGGCTGTGGCAGAAAGGTGTTTGGTACCTCGCGGTGAGACCCTGGAGGTGGCGCAGAAGTCATGTACTTATAGTAGCTGTCCGCTTCGTCCTGAATGAGCTTGTAGAGGCAGCTTGTGAAGTTGCCCTGTTTAGTGAGCGTGACAGTGCCCGAGTCCTTTTGACGGGCAAGGAACTTGTCCATAATCTTTGCCTGTAAGGGCCAGGGCCTCGTGATCAAAATGCGCCAGACGTCGGGATCGAACCAAAAGCGAGTAAACATGTTTGTGCGAGATCTCTCGAGTTCATCGGGCTCGTAAGACGAGTAGTGCAGGGCCTGATCATGGTCGTCGGTAGTTCCTATTACCAGCTGCCCCGGGCAGTCGGTAACCATACGATTCAGGCGGAGCCTCTCCCTTGTGATGCCCTCCACTCGTGCGGTAACATATTTCGTTGGGATGGGATAGTGAAGGCCCTCACCTGGTAGGTGCGAATCGCCGCCACGATCGTCGTCCACCAACACATTAAGTCCCAGGAAAAACTGGTGGAGGCTGCGAGAGTGTCTGTTATCCCTGAAGGAGTTGCCACCATATAGAAGATCGCCCGTGATGACTGCAAGATCGTGGTCGACCGCTCCGATCCACGGGTCCTCGGGGTGATCCTTCCTGTTGACCATGGTAACGTTGTGAGGGAAAGGCTTGAGGTAAGTTCCGAGGACCGGGACGCTTCGCTTTCCGAAACAGCGCCTGTTGTCATCATGACCCGTCTGAGGCGTGCCAGTCATGTCCGCGTCGCCGTAGGTAGCCAGTACGTCCCTCGAAAGGATGACCCACTTGTTACACGCGCCGTTAATCAAGCATACCGTGGAGTAGTTAGTTCCAAATTGGACGCTGAATGGCAGTGGCGCGCAGAGATCGTCAACAAAGGTCCCATACTCGTCCGTTCCCATGAGGTGGTCCGTGGCTTCGAAGAATCGAAGCCCTGGAGGCACGTGTCGCTTCAAGATGAATCTTCCCATATCGAAAGGCAGAGTATCTTGCTTCTGACTAGTAAGAGGGGCGAGCATGTTGGCAGGGAAGGGTGGTAGAGCTGCGCCAGAGCCAAGACTACCGCAAGCCAAGAAATGTCGACGCAATGTAGTGATGCGAAAAATGGAATGCAATGCAGGGCGAAATCATTTTAGGCAATCAAGAACGGCGAAAATCACAAAGAAGGCAAGGTGAGTAAGGTGACTGGACCGAGAAAGACAAAGTCCTAACTTAATAGTGACGTGCGCCGCAAGGCGGCGGTGCAAAAGGTAGCGCGCGCTTGTCAGAGCAAAACGGGCAGACGCAGAAGCAGTCACGTACCAGCGAGGTGGGCAGCGCGTGCGGATGACAAGGAACCACACAAAAGGCGCAATACCAGCTGCGATACTTCTCGATGTAAAACTCTGGTTTGCCATGGCAATGTTTGCCGGTTTCCTTTCCGTGAATGCAGGCGCATATACGGGCGTCCATTGCCGCGCCTGTAGTAGATCCCTGATCGCCGGACGCACTTGCGGTGGTGGCTGGAGCCGCCGGGGCAGGGGAAGCGCCGCGGGCGGAAGGAGCAGGGTGAGCATGAGAGTCACCTTCCTGTTTGCCAGCACCAGAATCATGAGCCGGCGAGGGCGGCGTATCTTGTTGTTCGTTCCAATCCGCCTCTGTCCCCTTGGCTGACCGGGTCCTGGACCTGGTCCTGGACCTGGATCTGGATGTGGGGCGTTCCTGCAGCACGGCCCCGTGTTGTTCCTCCGCCGGTGGTCTTGTTGGAGGAGCGGGTGTCTGTTCCTCGGTGAGTGGGGGGACACCTTGTCGATCTTGAGGAGAAGGACTCTTCTCACGGTGGCGCCGCCCGCAGGAAGTGCCCCGTCGCTTACGCCTTGTTGCGGTCCTGGATCTGGAGGCTTTGTGGCGGTCGCCACGTCTGTGCGGAGTTCCCTCGTGGGCTTCCTGTTCGTTGCGGTGCTTGCGGCTTCCGCGCCCTCCATCTGCTGTGCGTCCAGTATGGTTGTCCTGATGCCGGTCCCTTTCTCTGGTTCGTGCGGGAGAGCAACGGTGTGAGCCATCCTGTCCTGTTCGTGTCACTCGAGCTTCATGGGGCTGTGTCCAAGAACGATCCCGATTGGCGCTCCATGGGGCCGAATGTTGGGCGGCGGAAAGCTTGACGCCGGCCTCCCGCGCCCCATGTGCAGGCCAATCGTGAGAAGTGCGGCCCATGCCGAGGTGCTGATAGGAGCCAAAATGTCTGCGAAAATGAAGCGGATACCAACCCAGAGGTGGCAGCGCCGGAGAGGAAGAATGAGAAGAAGGAAGACAGATGAAGCAAAAAGCAACAGCGCTGAGACGTAGTGGAGGACCACCAGAAATCAAAAAAGGGTGGTTGCCTAGTGGAGGGCAGACAAAATGATCGAATAGCACACATTTTAAAAGCAAATCATTCAGTCAGGTACGCAATTGAGTCCCTATCCAAATTGTGGAAGAAGCTACGTGACGTATCTGTGGATGGCCACATTCCAGCCGTGTGATCGCGGACAAAGTGACCGAAACGGATCGCTCTGTTCAAGTCATGGGCGTCACGGAGTCGTGAGATTCTCCGCATCTTGGAACGCAGTCCGGTATATTGAATGGCTCGGACACGATAGTACCTGCGCTCGTCGTGCCCAACGCAGTCGGCCAACTGTTCGTAGTGTAAGTTGCGGAGCCCAGCTAGCTGGAACATACACTGCCTATGGCATTGTCTGTAGAACGTGACGGCCTGTAGTGCGTGTACTGCCTTCACTGTGAGCTTGTTGGTGAGTCGTCTAGTGTTAGTGGTGTTCAAGGTGAAGGCGGCGCGGGCCAATTGGAAGCGAAGCTGATGAATAGCTTCGTGGTAAACCCCCAGATGCCAATGCGCGAGGTAGTTATAAACTCTAGTGTAGCCAGCTAAGAGTCGTCGGTGTTCTTTGCCGGATCGTCGCCTCCGCATGACTCTGTGGTAGCGCTGGAAGTCCATCAGTAGGTCCAACAGGTCTAGAGCGTCTTGTCTTCGCTTCCTGGCATGGAGGTGTAAGAGATTGCCTATGACCTGCCGGTTAGGCCCGCCCGTGACAAGCTCCCACGGGTCAGTGTGTTCAAGGAGGAATTCTTGACTGTCGATGCGTCGCTGGAGAATCCGTATGGCAAGTCCATGCGTGAAGTGGTGTAGAGAAGGGATTCGGATATTGCCAGATCGAATGGAGCTTCTTTTCGGCAGTGAGTGAAGATTGAGCTGGCTACGAACCATGAGTCCGAAGGCAAGCGGTAGCTAGTCGTCCTTGAAGATGCCAAAGGGGCAGCTTGGAGCCAAGACTGAGAGAGCCGGAAATGAAGGACGGAGGGGTCCATGGGCAAGGGCCCAGGGTGGGAGCAAAAGGCAAGTGCAGTTTTCCAGCACCGTCGACCTGCGTGGTCC
>Ga0115011_10001723_pt1 | contig 15628 bp, 19 predicted proteins | sample TroAtlMetagenome_2_FD_88705 | JGI IMG/M metagenome (GOLD analysis project Ga0115011, IMG submission 88705) | Marine eukaryotic phytoplankton communities from Atlantic Ocean - Tropical Atlantic ANT8 Metagenome | ecosystem: Environmental > Aquatic > Marine > Oceanic | place: Tropical Atlantic...
ACAGATTTAAATTGGGACGGTTCGGAGTCAAAGAAAATAGATAGAGATTAGATTATGTCAGTTAAATTTTTTGCACCTCAGATGGTGTTTATAAGAGACTTGTTAGACCCAAGTTTAGGTGACATTGGTGTTGATGATAATTATATAAGTCTTCTTAAAAGAACTATAGATGAAATGAGGAGTGATGACCCAATAGGAAGAAGAATTTCAAATGCAGATACAGGTTGGCAATCAAATGACGGTTGTGAAGACCATCCAGCCTTTGTAAAATTAATGAGATGTATAAGAGAATCTCTTTATGAAGAAGTTTGGCCTTTTTGGGGATTAGATAGAAATAAGGGTCATATGGTTGAAATGCACAACTCATGGGCAAATATAAATGATAAGGGTGCCTGGAATAAACCACACAAACACAATGGTTGTTGGATGTCTGGTGCCTTTTATATAAATGCACAAGGAGATGAGGGTGATTTCATAGCAATGTCAGATTCAGATAGAGTAATGGGTGATTTTCCACATTCACAAAGAATGCAAGAGACTGAAAATTTAAGACCTAAAACAGGAATGTTGTATATGTTTCCTAGTGGTTTGTCTCACATGGTTGCACCAAATACAACTGATAATGATAGATATAGTATATCATTTAATGTAGGATTTAGATACAAAGGAGAAAGACCAACAGGAGATATTCCAAATTGGCGTTGGGATGAAACTCTTTTTGATATCACACCAGACGGAAAACTTATACAAGTATCTACTGCAGAAGAATAAGATTCCATAAATAGTTGTATGGAATTAATCATAGACGCTCATGTAATTTGGAATATACTCTTAACGCTGATATTAGCACCGTTAGGATTTCTTGTAAGGTCGGTTTTGTCTGAACAAAAACGATTGGACATTCTTGTCAATAAAACAAGAGAAGAAGTTGCTAGAGACTATGTGACTAGACAAGAGATTGAACAAGACTTTGAACGACTAGCAAGACAACTTCAAAGAATTGATGAGAAAATCGACAGACTTCAAAGTAAAACCTATTTCCAAGATTAGGATTCGTATAAATAGTAGTAGACCTTAAAATGGAATATTACTATGGCAACACCAAATAGCAAAGCAACTTTCAAAGAATACATCAAAAGAAAACTCGGTGCGCCTGTTCTGGAAATCAATGTCGATGACGACCAATTTGAAGATAGAATGGATGAGGCAATACAGTGGTTTCAAGAGTATCACTATGATGGTTCTATAAAAACATACTTAAAACATGAGTTAACCGACTCAGAACTAACACAAATGAAGACGGATACGAGTATGACATCGTCTCCAGCTGGTTCACACGACTACTCAAACACTGCATTTAAAGAACAACAGAATTATATTGTTCTTCCAGAGTTCGTTCTTGCAGTTAATAACATATTTCCTTTCAACGATAAACACAATTTAAATATGTTTGATTTACGATATCAATTAAGACTAAATGATATCTATGATTTAACATCAACAAACATTCTAAACTATTCAATGGTTCAACAACACATTAGTATGTTAGATGATATACTAGTTGGAAAAACACCAATCAGATATAACACACATCAAAATAGACTATACTTAGATATGGCTACATCAAATGTATCTGCAGGTGAGTATATCATTATTGAATGTTATAGAAAATTAGACCCCACAGACATGACAGATATCTATAATGATATGTGGTTGAAAAAATATGCAACTGCATTAGTCAAGTATCAGTGGGCAGAAAACTTATCTAAGTTCTCAGGAGTTGCACTACCAGGTGGTGTCACACTTGATGCTGAGAGAATGAAAACTGAAGCACAAGAAGAGATTACAAGATTAGAAGAAGAGTCAAGATTAAATCATCAAATGATGCCAATCGACTTAATGGGATAATATTATGCCGACAAATGTATACTTTAACCATGCAGTTAATACTGAACAACACCTCTATGAGGATTTAGTTGTTGAATCACTTAGATTCTATGGTCATGAAACATACTATCTACCAAGACAGATAATAGAAGAAGATAGTATTCTTGGTGAAGATGTGCAATCAACATTCGGTGATGCGTATTCTGTAGAAATGTATTTAGATAATGTTGAGGGGTTTGAAGGAGAGGACCTATTCTCTAAGTTTGGTATTCAAACACAAGAAGAATGCACATTTACACTTGCACTTAGAACATGGGAAAGATTCATTTCATTAGACTCCAACTTAGTCACATCACTTAGACCAAATGAGGGAGACTTAGTATACTTCCCTATGTCTGGTTCTATGTTTGAAATCAGATATGTCGAAGACCAAAATCCTTTCTTTCAGATAGGAAAACTTTTTGTATTCAAACTTAAATGCACATTATTCGAATACAGTGGAGAAGACTTCGATACAAACATTGATGCAATTGACATTGTTGAAGACCAACAAGCATATACAATTCAATTAACAATGAATTCAAGTGGTTCAGGTGATTACGCAGCGAATGAATCAATTAAGATTGGTTCAACAGTAATTGGTGAAGTCACATCTTGGAAAGCGTCTACACATCTACTTACAGTTAAAGATGTCACCACAACGATTCAGGTTGGTGATACGATAGAGGGTGCTGTTAACGGTGCATCTTATACAGTTGCAAGTATTAGAGACATTCTAACTATGAATGACGGAACAGGTGCTGATAATGCAGATTTAGAAACTACTGCAGACAACTACTTAGACTTCTCAGAAACAAACCCATTTGGTGAGGTTACATAATGATAGAAAAAATAATTGCAGATACACTTAATGTAAAAGAAGATGTTATTAAAGACGATTCAAACTTTGTAGAAGATTTAGGTGCAGACTCACTTAACATTGTTGAACTAGTTATGCAAGTTGAAGAAAACTACGACATGGAAATTTCTGATGATGATGCAGAAACATTACATACAGTTGCAGACTTGAAACAGTATATAGAGGACTATTCATAATGTTTGGTACCTATTTTTATAATGAAACAATCAAAAGGTCTGTTTCTATATTTGGAACTTTGTTTAATAACATAACTCTCAAAAAAATCAAATCAGATGGAACAATTCTTGGAGAACAGATAGTTCCTATATCATATGGTCCAAAACAAAAATGGTTAGAAAGAATCAATGTTGACCCAAAACAGAGAGATGGCAATATTACAGGCATGACATTTCCTCGAATGGCATTCGAGTTATCTGGTATAGAATATGATGCAACTCGTCAACAAAACAAATTAATTAGAAGTCAGAAAAGCACCTTAGAATCAGATGGTGTTAAAAGAGCATTTCAATATAATCCTGCACCATATACATTAACCTTTAAGTTAAGTATTATGACTAAGAATATGAATGATGCACTACAAATTGTAGAACAAATCATACCATATTTTCAACCAGAGTATACAGTCACAATGAAGATGATTGATTCTATGACTGATTATAGAGATGTTCCAATCACTTTAGAATCTGTTGCATTTGAAGATAACTATGAGAGTGGTTATGAAGAAAGAAGATTTATAGAATATTCTTTAGACTTTAAAATGAAACTATACTTCTTTGGACCTGTTTACACTGGTGATGTTATTAAGAGTGTTATCGAAAGAGACTATATTAATACAGATAAGGGTGGATTCACATCAACTCAAATTACTGGTTCAGGTCTTGTAAAAGAAGTTAAACACTATGAACCTGCATTCGAAGAAGTTGCAAATGCTGTAAGTAATTCAACTACAGTGACCTTTGCAAATGCAATAAATAGTAAGATAAGTGCAAACGATGAAGTATTCGGAACAAACTTAACTACGAATCCTACAATATCATCAATTGCAAATGATAAAAAATCAATAGTATTGTCGACTGCAGTGACTATTGATGCACTTACGAAGTTATTATTCGTTGGTTCAGTAGACCCAGGTGATACATTCGTAGTTGCAGAAACAGTGAATTTTTATGATGATGGAGGTTCTACAACATATAGTGAAGACCTCGCAAGTGATGCTTAATTATGCCAAAAGATATAGATAAAAAATTGGATGATGTCCTAGACATTCAACAAACAATCAAAAAAGAGACAACTGCAGTAGTTGTTCCTAAAGAAAGGTCTCAAAACATTGAGACTGATTACAAATACACTAGAGAAAACTTATATGGTCTTGTCGAAAGAGGACAAGATGCCATTGAAGGAATCTTAGATGTCTGTAAAGAGACGGAGAATCCTCGTGCATATGAAGTTGCAGGTCAATTAATCAAAACAGTCGGTGAAACTGCAGAGAAACTCATCGATGTTCAACAAAAACTTAAAAAATTAGAAGATGAAAATGAAAGTATTAAGACACAACACAATCACTTGTATGTCGGAAATACTGCAGAACTCCAGAAGTTCTTAAAGAAAAACAAATAGTGAAGAAATATTTTTATAATTCCACCAGACAGATGGAACCTACAGTTGAAAATTGTTTTTGGGACTTTAATAGAACCAATGCCTATGAAAAGTGGATTAAAGAAAATGTTGAAGATAAAGTTGTTTGTGATTTAGGAACAGGAAGTGGTATTCTATGTTATCTTGCATACTATTACGGTGCTAAACATGTTTATGGTTGTGAGATAAGAGAAGAGATAGTCGAAGATTTAACTAATAGATTTAAAGATTTTCCAATAACTATAGTTCATTGTGATGTATTAGAAGATGAATGGCCAGAAGCAGACATATATCTACAAGAATTTATTGCAAGTCCTTTTATAGGTGAGAATATAGAATTACTATTCAAAGAAACTGTAAAAAGGGAATTAGAAGATAGATTATATCCAAATATCATATCAATATACAATGGTGAGGGTGATAACGATGGTTTTAAAATATCAACAAACGATGACTTTTTAGAGGGGTCAAAACACTTTATAGATTACTTAGATTTTGAAGAAAAATCTCCAAGAGAAGGAAGAAAACTTTGGTCGAATAATGTATCAGAAACATCTCTTCATTGGACTGGTCACTTAAAAGATTGGAATAATAAAGTTTTACATGATATGGGTGTAGTTGAAGAGGATGACGGAACAATAACAGGAAAGGTATTGTGGGAAATGTCGTTTGATGGAAAATATCCTATATCTAATTTTTCTCAATCATACAGTCATTGGGCAATAGATAGAATGGACACTTTAAGATACAGAAGATTGGAAGCGGGTTTAAGATAATGGTTCAACCAAAAAATGAAGGATACTTAGGTAACACTCTCATTAAAAGAAGTGGTGTTGAGACTAAGTATTCAGACAAAGAGATGGCAGAGTATGTGAAATGTTCACAAGACCCTTGTCATTTTATAGAAAACTATACACAAATTATCTCACTAGATGAGGGTATGGTTCCTTTTAAACTTCGTGGGTACCAAGACAAACTTATAGAACATTATAATGCAAATCGTTTTAATATCGTTCTTGCATCTCGTCAATCAGGTAAATCTATAACATCTTGTGCATATCTACTATGGTTCTTACTGTTTAATCCAGAAGTCACTGTTGCTGTTTTGGCAAACAAAGGTGCAATTGCAAGAGAGATGATTGCAAGAATGGTAACCATGTTGGAAAGTGTTCCCTTTTTCCTACAACCTGGTGTAAAAATTCTCAACAAAGGGTCCATAGAATTTGCAAACGATTCAAAAGTAGTCGCCGCGGCAACTTCCAGTTCTAGTATCCGTGGATTGTCTATTAACCTCTTGTATCTTGACGAGTTTGCATTCGTTGATGATGCAGAGACATTTTATACTGCAACATATCCTGTTGTCACATCAGGTAAAGATTCAAAGGTTATCATAACATCTACTGCAAATGGTGTTGGTAATATGTTCTATAAAATATATCAAAGTGCCGTTCATGACCAATCAGAGTATAAACACTTTACGATTAGTTGGGACGATGTGCCAGGTCGAGATGACGAATGGAAGAAAGAGACAATTGCAAACACATCAGAGGCACAATTTGAACAAGAATATGGTAATAGTTTCTTAGGAACAGGTAATACTCTTATAAATGCAAACACATTATTAGGAATGATGGCAAAAGAACCTGATTGGAATAAAGATAATGTAAATGTATATGAAAAACCTAAAGAAGGACACTCTTATATTTGCACGGTTGATGTATCTAAAGGTCGTGGAATAGACTATTCTACATTTACTATTACTGATATATCAGTCAAACCATTCAGAACAGTATGCACATATAGAGATAATATGATATCTCCTATGTTATTTCCAGACTTAATAGCTAAGTATGCAAGACCATATAACGAAGCATTAGTAATAATAGAGAACAATGCAGAGGGTGGAATGGTTGCAACTCAGATGCACTATGACATAGAATATCCAAATGTATTTACACAAGGAATGAGTAAAGCAGAAGATATTGGTGTCACTATGACTAAGAAAATTAAAAGAATTGGTTGTTCTACATTAAAAGAACTATTAGAAGAGAATAGAATGGAGTTATGTGATAGAAATACCATTACCGAACTTATGACTTTTATAAGTAAAGGTAATAGTTTTGAAGCCGATAGAGGGTTTCACGATGATATGGTTATGAACCTAGTCTTATTCTCTTGGTTTGTCACAACAGACCACTTCTTCCACTTAACTGATAGACAAGTTAAAGAACTATTATACGCAGAACAACAAAAATTAATTGAAGACGATATACTACCACCAGGAATATTCGATACAGGACAGAACAATACAGAGTCCTTTGTCGATGCAGACGGTGATAGATGGTTTTTAGATTAACTAAATACAATATAACCATGTAAAAAGGGTTTCATTGGGTATTATAAACTTATAAATAATCTAGTAAACAAACTTTTTACATTAACAGGAGAAAAGTATGGCATTTCAAGTATCACCAGGAGTTCAAGTCTCAGAGATAGACTTAACAAATGTTGTGCCTGCAGTTTCAAGCACGACTGGTGCTTTTGCAGGTCAATTTCAGTGGGGACCTGTTGATGAAGTAAAAACAGTTTCAGATAGTAAGGGTTTGATAGATGAGTTTTCGTCACCTGCAAATACCGATGCTGGAGCTGAAGACTTTTATTCAGCAGAAGCATTCTTGAAGTATGGGTCATCATTAAGAGTAGTTAGAATTTCCAACGGAGCAAAAAGTGCTAACGCGGCTGGAGCAACATCAGCTATTCTTAAAAACGATGCAGAATACACAAGCACCTACAAAGGTGGAACCCAAGCCGGCACAGTCGGTGCGTGGGTAGCAAGATATGCGGGTTCTCTAGGAAACAATTTAAAAGTTTCCCTTTGTGCGTCAGCGAACGCATATTTTAACGATGCAGTTACCACAGTAAATGGAACTGAAGCGGTTGGTCAGACTACTATAACAGTCTCAGCTTCTAATGTGTTTAACATTAGAGACCAGGTTAAATTCCAAGGCGACGATAACTTCTATAGAGTTCTATCAAAACCAAGTTCAACCACTATAACAATCGAAGCATTAAATCAACCACAAGGAACTGGACTATTAGTTAACCAGACTGCAGGACAAAATATCGATAGATATTGGGAATTCCACAATTTGTTTGACAAAACACCAGGAACTTCAGCAGGACAAACCCAAGCGGGTGGAGCTGCAGATGAGGTTCATGTAGTTGTTGTAGACGAAGATGGCGGAATAACAGGAACAGCACATAGCGTTTTAGAAACACACGCATTTATGTCATTGGCATCAGATGCAAAAGGTCCTGACGGAAAATCTAATTACTACAAAAATGTAATTGAAAGAGAATCTTCATGGATTTGGTGGTCTGGACACGAATCAACAGTTATTGCAAGTGCTGTAGCAAATACAACACACGCGGCGTCAGTATCAGGAACAGCATTCCTAAGACCAGCATTACCACTAAATGCTTCAATTTCAGGTGGTTCAGATGGACTAAGTCCAACTGCAGGTCTAAAATATGGTGCATGGGATACTTTCTTCTCAGACGGAGATACAGTAGATATCTCTTTCCTAATTTGTGGTTCAACAAGAACTACTACAGGTTCAGCTGACCAAGATATACTTGCAGACCATAACACAATAGTAAATCAAGGTATATTACTTGCAGAGTCAAGAAAAGACTGCATGTTTATATGTTCACCAAGAAAAGCATCAGTAGTTGATGTTAGTTCAGAATCAACACAAACAACCAATGTTAAAGCTGATTTTGCAAATGTTTCTTCAAGTTCATATGCAGTGTTAGATTCAGGTTGGGTATATCAATACGACAGATTCAACGACAGATATTGCTGGGTTCCAGGAAACGGACACACAGCAGGTATAATGGCAAGGGCAGACTTACTAAGAGACCCTTGGTTCTCACCTGCTGGATTCAGCAGAGGTCAATACCTAGGTATTACTAAACTTGCTTACAATCCTAAACAAGCAAGTAGAGATGACTTATATCGTGCAAGAATTAACCCAATAGTGACATTCCCAGGACAGGGAACAGTTCTATTTGGAGACAAAACTGCATTAACAGTACCATCTGCATTTGATAGAATCAATGTAAGAAGACTGTTCATCGTATTAGAAAAGGCAATTTCACAAGCTGCTCAAGCACAACTCTTTGAATTCAACGATGCGTTCACAAGAGCACAGTTTAGAAGTGCTGTAGAACCTTTCCTAAGAGATGTGAAAAACAGAAGAGGACTAGTAGACTTCTCAGTATTATGTGATGAAACAAACAACACTGATACAGTTATTGATAGAAATGAATTCGTTTGTTCTATCTTTGTAAAACCTGCTCGTTCTATTAACTATATAACATTAAACTTTGTAGCTGCTAGAAGTGGTGTAGAGTTTAGTGAAATCTATTCAGCAGTTTAACAGGAGTATAAAGAATGGCAACAATAGACCAATTTAAAGCGAACTTAATCGGAGGTGGACCAAGAGCCAACCGATTCAAAGTTTTTGTTCCTAGAACAGGAAACAAAATTGAATTCTTGTGTAAAGCTTCTACTCTACCAGGTTCATCTTTTGGAGAGACGACTGTAAAATATATGGGTAATACTTTAAAATTACCTGGTGACAGAGCCTTTGAAAATTGGACAACAACAATCATCAATGATGTTAACTTTGAAGTTAGAACAGGTCTTGAATCTTGGATGAATGAGATACAAGGCACTGGAACTGGTGAAGGCTCAACAAGTCTTGACTACTTAGTAGACAGAGCTTTTGTTGAACAATTAGATAAATCGGATGCAGTGTTAGCTCGATATGAGTTCTTTAACATGTATCCACAATCAGTTGCACCAATAACATTAGACTATGATAATGGTGACGCGGTACAGACATTTGATGCAGTATTCTCTTTTTCCCATTGGGAAAGAGTAGTTTAATAAGTGAGATAACACCTAAAATGGTGTTATAAATAATAGTATGGAATTATTCGGGTTTGAAATCACTCGTAAAAGAGACGAGTTAAGAGCAACAGAGGTTGATAAAAAAGCAATCTCTTTTGTGCCTCCAGTCGATGATGATGGCACACCAGTTATACAATCACAACCAGGTGGTTTTATTACAGGTGGTGCATATGGGTCATACATCGATATGGAAGGCGGTATTAAGAATGAGGCAGAACTCATTCGTAGATACCGTGAGATATCCTTAATACCTGAATGTGATTCAGCAATAGAGGATATCGTTAATGAGTGTATCACATCTGACACTTCGGATAGGATAGTTTCACTCGACCTCAGAGATGTAAAGCTCTCTGATAGCATCAAAGATAAGGTGCAAGACGAGTTTTATCACATCCTAAACATCATGAGATTCAATCAGAACTCTCATGAATTATTCAGAAAATGGTACATCGATGGTAGAGTCTACTTCCATAAGGTCGTGGATTCGAAACGACCTAAGGCAGGTATCGTTGACATCAGAAATATTGACCCTATAAAGATTAAGAAAGTTCGTAATATTGAGAAAGACAGAGACAATAAGACGAATGTTGAAAAGATTACAAAGATGGAAGAGTTCTATCTTTTCAACGATAGAGGTTTTGATAAGAGTGGTTCTGGAGAAGGAAACACTGTTAAAATTGCACCAGAGGCAGTATGTTATACAACTTCTGGTCTACTAGACTACACTAAAAATGTTGTAGTTGGTTATCTTCATAAAGCAATGAAGACTGCAAATCAACTATCTATGATAGAAGATGCACTTGTTATCTATAGGATATCAAGAGCACCAGAAAGAAGAATCTTCTACATCGATGTTGGTAACTTGCCAAAAGCAAAGGCAGAGCAATACTTATCAGAAGTTATGAACAAGTATAGAAATAAACTTGTTTATAACGCACAGACAGGTGAAATCAAAGATGATAGAAAACACATGTCTATGATGGAAGATTTTTGGTTACCAAGAAGAGAGGGTGGAAGAGGAACAGAGATATCTACACTCCCAGGTGGTCAGAACTTAGATGATATTGCAGATATAGAATACTTCAAAAAGAAACTATATCGTGCATTAAATGTGCCTATATCTCGTATGGAATCAGATAATGGTTTCAATATGGGTAAGTCATCTGAGATTACGAGAGATGAATTGAAGTTTAATAAATTTACTAATAGACTTCAAAAGAAATTTGCAAGAGTATTCAACGATGTGTTGAGAACTCAGTTGATTCTGAAAGAGATTGTTTCTGCAGAAGAGTTTGATAAAATTAAAGATTTTATTCAATACGATTGGGCAACAGACAACCACTTTACAGAATTAAAAGATGCAGAGATTATACGAGAAAGAATGGACACACTTTCACAAGTAAGTGAGTATGTCGGCAAATATTACTCGAATGAGTATATTAGAAAGTATATCCTGAATCAAACGGAAGAGGATATCAAAATCATCGATGCTCAGATAGAGCAAGAGGGTGGTTCTGGTGACGATAGTGAAAACGAAGATGACTTCGGAGGATTTTAATAAATGAATGATATCGCAAAAGAAATAGTAGACCAAATAGAAGATGGTAAAATGGATAATGCCAAAGAAACAATCTTTAAAGGTTTACACCAAAAGGCTGCTGAGAACATCGACATGAAAAGAGTCGAAACTCAGGTAAATTGGATGGATAAGAAAGAAGAAGAGTAATGAAATCATTTCAACAGATGACAGAAGAACTAAACGAGGCAAAATCAATGTTGCCTGTTGGTCATAGACAACTTAAAAATGAAGTTGTATCTGTTGGTGATAAGACTTTTAACTTATCTTATTCACAAAAGGGTAATGATGTCTTTGTATTTTTAGAAGGAATGGACACAGGTGATGTATACGAAGACCTCAAAAGTGCTGAAGCACAAATGAAAGACATAAAAGATGTCTTAAAATCTATGGGGGAATCATTTTCCATAGAAGAATTTAAGGAGTTATTCAATGAAACTAATATCTGAATATAACGATTACGCAATATCACCTGTAATCATCGAACAAAACGAAAAAGGTGAGAAAGAATACTACATTGAAGGAGTATTCATGCAATCAGAAATTAAAAATAGAAACGGCAGAGTTTATCCAAAGAACATAATGGAGAAAGAAGTAGGTCGTTATAGAAAAGAATTCATTGAAAAAGACCGAGCATTCGGTGAGTTGGGACATCCAGAGGGACCAACTATTAATTTAGACAGAGTTTCCCATTTAATTACATCACTAGAAGAAGATGGTGATAATTATATAGGGAGAGCAAAGATTTTAAGCACTCCAAATGGTCAAATCGTAAGAAGTTTGATTTCAGATGGTGCTAAATTAGGTGTTTCATCAAGAGGACTAGGTTCACTAGAGTCAAAAGGTGATGCACAATATGTTAAGGGTGACTTTCAGCTGGCAACAGCTGCGGACATCGTAGCAGACCCAAGTGCTCCAGAGGCCTTCGTTGAAGGAATCTATGAAGGAGTAGAGTGGGTAATGGAGAACGGTTTACTTAAAGCTGTTGAACTTGAAGCAATGCAGAGAGAAATCCGCACTGTCCAAGCGTCAAAACTAGAGGAAACCAAATTAAATTTATGGAAAAGGTTCGTTGAGAGTCTATAACATATAAATAAAAAAGTAAACTATAAATAGTTTAATACTCATAACAGGAGAAAAAAATGGCAGAGTTAGAAAATAACCTAGAATCAACAGAAGAAGAAACTGTTGAAACAGTTGCGGAGGCAGGTCAACCTGACGCTAAGGCTGAAAAAGGTGACACAAAACCTGTTAAGCAAGGTTCATCCGACGAGGAGAAAATCGAATCGGGTAAGGGTGAGGTCGTTAAACCTGAAGAAAATCCTGTTGACAAATCAGTAGCATCAGTAAAAAAAGCTGGTGACGAAACTAAACAAGTTAAAGATGCAGTAAACAAATCTGCACCTGCTCCTGAGAAATCAGAAAAACTTAAAGAAGATGAAGATTCTGCGAAAGACGAAGTTAAAATGTCTAAAATGGAATCAATCAAGGCGATTGTCAACAACATGAAGGATATGACCAAAGAGGAACTTCAAAAAACTTTTGGTGAAATGTCAGAAGAAGAAGTTGACGAGACCTTGACTAAAGCAGAAGTCGCTAGAAAAATCGTTGAAATGCTTAAAGCAATGGATGAAGAAGCAGTTCTTAAAATTGCAGAGAAGTATGAAGACGAAGAAGAAGAAGACGATGATGACGATGACAATGACGAAATGGAAGAGTCAGTCGACACATCAGACTTAGAATCTTCATTAGTAGAGATAGAAGTTGAAGACGACCTCAATGCAATCTCAGAAGCACTCGACTTATCAGAAGAGAATGCAGAGAAAGCTAGAACAATCTTTAAAGCAGCTGTTCAATCAAAAGTTGCAGAGATTAAAGAGTCTTTAGAATCTCAGTATTCAGACGAATTAAAAACCTCAGTAGAAAAAGTCAAAGGTGACCTTGCGGAAGCAGTTGATAAATATCTTACATATTGTGCAGAAGAGTGGACGAAAGAAAACGAACTTGCAATAGAAAGAGGTTTGAGAGCGGAAATGACTGAAAACTTTATCGAAGGAATGAAAACATTGTTCACTGAACACTATGTTGAAGTACCAGAAGATAAGTATAATGTCATGGACGAACTCGCAAATAGACTCGATGAAATGGAACAAAAACTCGATTCAGAAGTTTCCAAGAATATGGAAGTTTCAGAAGAGTTAGATTCATTGAAGAGAGCAAATGTGGTCAGAGAAGCCTGTGAAGACTTAACTGAATCACAAAAAGAGAAAATGGAATCACTTTCAAACGGAGTAGACTTCAAAGATACAGCAGATTTCTCAGAGAAAGTTGCTGAAATCAAAGAAGCTTATTTCGGTCAAGTTGAGGGTGACAACATTGCAGAAGAAATGACTGTAGAAGAAGGAACAGGTTCTTTCGAAGATGATTCATCATCAGAAGAAGTTCTTGACCCAACTATTGCAAGATATTCATCTGCTATAAGTAAACTAAAACCATTAGGTTAATTTAAAGGAAAAATGTAAAAATGTTTTTATCAGAAAATTTACAAGAAAAATGGTCTCCTATACTTGAGCACTCAGATTTACCAAAAATCGAAGACAACTATAAGAGAGCTGTAACCGCAGTTATCCTTGAAAACCAAGAGAAAGCCCTAAACGAAGATAGAGCAACTCTTGAAGAAGCTGCACCTTTAAATGCTACTGGTTCTGCAATTAGTAATTGGGACCCAATCCTTATTTCACTAGTTCGTAGAGCTATGCCAAATCTCGTTGCTTACGACATTTGTGGTGTTCAACCAATGACAGGTCCAACAGGTCTTATCTTTGCTATGAAAGCAAGATATCATGACGATGTTAACGCGACTAGAGATAATATGTCAGAAGCTTTATTTAATGAAGCTCGTTCAACATACTCTAATTCGCCTCAAACAACTTCAACTTCTGTAGGTTCTGACCCAATTGGTGACCCATTCGACACATCATCTCCTTCATACGCAGACACTACTGGTGCTGGTATGTCAACAGCTAACGCTGAAGCATTAGGTGATGCGGCGGGCAACCATTTTGCAGAAATGGCTTTCACAATCGAGAAAGCAACTGTGACTGCAAAATCCAGAGCATTAAAAGCTGAGTATACACTCGAATTAGCACAAGACCTCAAAGCAATCCACGGTCTTGATGCAGAATCAGAATTGGCAAACATCTTATCATCTGAGATTCTTGCTGAAATCAACCGTGAAGTTATAGAAATGTTAACATGCAGGCTAAAACAGGTGCGTCAGCAACTGCTTCAGCAGGTACTTTCAACTTAGATGTTGATGCAAACGGAAGATGGTCAGTTGAGAAATTCAAAGGTTTGATTTTCCAAATCGAAAGAGAAGCTAATGTAATAGCAAAAGAAACACGAAGAGGTAAAGGTAACTTTATTCTTTGTTCTTCTGATGTTGCATCTGCTCTTTCAATGGCAGGAGTATTAGATTACGCACCTGCTTTATCAACTTCTTTAAATGTTGATGACACAGGCAATACATTTGCTGGTGTTCTTAACGGTAAAGTTAAAGTATACATCGACCCTTATGCAGGTGTTGATTATATGACAGTTGGTTACAGAGGAAGCAATCCTTATGACGCTGGTCTATTCTATTGCCCATATGTTCCACTTCAAATGGTGAGAGCAGTTGGCGAGAATACTTTCCAACCGAAAATTGGTTTCAAAACAAGATACGGAATGGTATCTAATCCTTTTGTTGGTGCTACACCAGCTGACGGAATGGCAACTGCCGGAACAAACCAATACTACAGAAAGATGGCTGTTTCAAACATTCTATAATCTGTATAATCGATTTATCGATATTAAAATCCCCTCCTTTCGAGGGGATTTTTTTTGGTTCAGATAAACGAAACCCCAATCACTTCTAGCTCTTCAGCAGGTTAATTGGGGTCTCTATTCTAGGAACTTCGCACCTCACTATCGTCATTAGTTCTTGTGCCTGGTTTACCAGAGAGGTTGACGATTCCTCGGTTTCCTAAAAATCTCCGTCTGCAACTTGGACTACATTAAATCCTTTTGCTCTCCACATATCAACGACTTTATTTCTATCATCGAAGATTAAATCAATCTTACCACCTAAAGCAAAGAACTTGTCTGCTAAATGTGATTTGAACTCAGCATCATCTGAGAAGTCTCCATCAGGTCTCAAAAAGACTCCTTGATGGCCATCTCCAATCCATTCAGAGATTTGTTTCTCAGTGATAGCTCTTTCAGATTCATTTCTTGCAGAGAAAAATGCAACATTATCTCCTTGTGCAATAAATCTTTTTGCAATATCACACACCCATTGAACAGGTGTATCATTTACTGTTTCTTTTTTGAAAGAATTCCAATCTTTATTACCACCATTAACAAAATGTCTTCTATGTTCGACATCTGCAATAGTGCCGTCAACATCAAAAATGACAGTTTTTGGTGGAATTGTGTTGAATCTTTTAGTCATGTATACATTATATAAAAAAAGTGACCGCTTTGTCAACGCATAAATATAAATAGTTATGGAGAATACTATGAAACAATATGAAAAGACTGTTGATGTTTTAGAAGGACCTTGGGAATCGAAATCATTTCCAAAAGGAAAAGA
>Ga0115011_10001725_pt1 | contig 15624 bp, 14 predicted proteins | sample TroAtlMetagenome_2_FD_88705 | JGI IMG/M metagenome (GOLD analysis project Ga0115011, IMG submission 88705) | Marine eukaryotic phytoplankton communities from Atlantic Ocean - Tropical Atlantic ANT8 Metagenome | ecosystem: Environmental > Aquatic > Marine > Oceanic | place: Tropical Atlantic...
ATCGCCGTTTTGAGCTCTATTGACGACTTTTTTCTCATTCCATTCCGGCATGGTTTCGACACCTTTTGCCGGGTATTTTTTGGAAATGGTTTCCAACATTAGGATAGTCCCGGTAATTCAGGAAACACCCAGCTGCTCGAATTGTTGCGCCAAAAATTGGGGTAACATTTCCAAGACATTTCGACCATCTGATTCATTGATGGTTTCTAGCGACTCACATGCTTCTTTAAGGAATGCACTGAGACAAGACTGAGACTGCTCCAGAATATTAAATTCAGACAACCAACCCTGCAAAATGTTCAATTGATCTGCATCCCAGCTCGTTACCATTTGTTCGAACTTGTTTACTAGTTCTGGCCCAGCCTTTTCCTGGAGTAGAATAATTGGGAGTGTTGTTTTACCCCCGACAATATCGGTTCCGAGAGATTTTCCGGACTCTAATTCTGTCCCAAATAGATCAAGGCAGTCGTCGTAAATCTGATAAGCTGTACCTAGTGCCATTCCGTAACGGCGTAGTGCTTGCATTTCGTTTGTGTTTGCACCAGCGAGGGATCCTCCTAATTCGCAAGATAGTGCAAATAGTTCACCAGTTTTCATTCTGATGATGTTTAGGTAATCTGATTGATCTAGTTTGAATTGACCCTTCCTGTGGCTTTGAATGATTTCACCGGAACAAACTGTGCGTGTAGCAGTAGCGACGGCTTTGCAAACATCTGATGAGGGAAATTCGGCTGCAAGTTTTAGTGAGTGAGCAAAAAGGCAGTCTCCTGTAAGAACAGCAACAGAGTTGCCCCATTTGTTTGTAAGGGTAGGGAGTCCGCGTCGAACTTCGGCTTCATCAATAATATCATCATGTACTAGCGTTGCTAGGTGTACCATTTCAACAATTACCGCCGCCCGGGTTACAGAATCATTACAGCCGCCAACACAATTGGCTGCTAATCCGGTTAAGGCAGCTCTTAATTGTTTTCCTTGTCGAGAAAGAGCATATTTAGCGTAAGGAGATATTTCAGTGTCGAATGCAGAAAACTGACTAGATAACTGATGTTGCACTCCATCAAGAAAAGGTGCAATTGATAGAAAAATTTTCGATAACTGTACATCGGTTTCCTGCTTTATATGATGTTCCGAAAGCGGCGTTGCTTTGGTTCCAGCTACAATCATGTCAAAAAAAATTACTCATCGTTTGATAGCAAGTCAATCGCAGCTTAAGGGATGGTGAGCTTGCTTTAGTTGGCGATAATGAATTATGTCAAACTCTTCTGTTTTATGCAGGATTGTCCCGGTATCAAAAAGTGACTCGTAATTAGGGAAGAAAGTGTCACCGTCGATTTTTTGTTTTACTAGTGTCAAAAATAAATCAGAACATTTTTCCAGTGTTTGACTATAAATTTCTGCTCCTCCGCAAATAAAAATCTTACGTTTTTGGAATTCATCCGCTTGCTCGAATGCTTCAATACTACTAAATGTGGGGATTCCAATGATAGATTCTGGGTTGCGGGTTAAAACTACAGTGTCGCGACCTGGTAGTGGTCGACCAATTGAATTAAATGTCTTTCGACCCATTAGTAGCACGTGCCCCATAGTGGTTTTCTTGAACCACTTGAAATCCTCAGGCAAATGCCACGGAATATTATTTTTATTACCGATCACCCGGTTTAGTGACATTGCGGCAATTGCTTGAAATGTAGCAGCGGGCATTACTTAGACCGCAATTGGAGCCTTGATGGATGGATGAGGGTCGTAGTTTTCTAATTTAAAGTCTTCGTAATGAAAACCGTAAATGTCTTTTACTTCTGCATTGATTCTCATCTTGGGAAGCGCTCTTGGTTCCCGGCTTAGTTGTAGTTTTGCTTGATCGATATGGTTTGAATATAGATGTAAGTCTCCAAATGTGTGAATGAATTCACCAGTTTTTAGATTGCATACCTGAGCCACCATCATCAGTAGCAACGAATAAGAGGCTATGTTGAAAGGTACTCCGAGAAATAAGTCAGCACTTCGTTGATATAGTTGACAACTTAATTCACCGTCGTGAATGTAGAATTGTACCATGGCGTGGCAGGGCGTCAGGGCCATTTCATTGAGTTCCCCAGCATTCCAAGCACTAATTATATGGCGGCGGCTATTAGGATTGTTTTTTAATTCGCTTATTAAACGGTCAACTTGATTTATAGAAGTTCCATCTGGTCTTTTCCAGTCACACCATTGTGCGCCATATACCCGCCCTAGATCGCCATTTTCATCTGCCCATTCATCCCAAATTGTTACGCCATTTTCATTGAGGTATTTAATGTTAGTTTCGCCTTTTAGAAACCAAAGCAATTCGTGAATGATAGATCGGAAATGAAGCTTCTTCGTTGTGAGTGCGGGGAAAAATTCACCAACTGGAAAACGAGCTTGCGCTCCGAAAACTGAAATCGTTCCAGTCCCAGTGCGGTCGTCTTTGGTTTTACCTTTGTCTAAAACCAATCGCAATAGATCAAGATATTGAACCATGCCTACCCACAGACTCTACCTAAGTCTTATCTGCGGGTCGAGAGTAGAGCGAAGAATAAGGATTTATTCGATTGACTGAAGGATGGCTTTTGCGGCTCGGATGGTGGCGCCGGGTTCGCCTAGTTGACTGGCGATATCCTCAAGGCCGGTTAGAATTTTTTGACGTTCGATGCTGTCCTGTAGGATATGTAAACTAGCCTTTGCGATGTTATCAGATGTGGCTTTATTTTGAATGAATTCAGGAAAAATCTCCTTTTCAGCTAAGATGTTTGGCATAGCCACGTAGGGAACTTTTATGAGAAACTTTCCGATGGTGTAAGTAATTAGGCTAGTTTTATATAGGACGACGGTTGGGACTCTGAACCATGCACATTCCATGGTTACTGTGCCGGATGAAGCAATGGTGAGGCTTGCATGATTAAGCGATTTTTCTAAATTTCCAATTTGAAGGAGAATTTCAGTTCCTGTAGGAACAATATCTTTAGCCAGACTAAGCATCTTTTCGTTAGGTAATACAATACGAACTTTTATTTTAAGTTTAGTGGTGATTATTGCTACGGTGTCTAGCATTACAGGTAGATGCTTTTCAAGTTCTCGCTGTCTGCTTCCAGGGAGAAGAAGGACTTCAGGGTGATCAGTAAAAAGATCAGGATTTGATGTAGTTTTGTTATTTTCCGATTTCTCTATCGAAAAGCGGTCTACTAATGGATGTCCGACAAATTCAACAGCAAAATTTGGGGCGCGTTTAGCATACCACGATTTTTCAAAAGGAAAAATTGATAGCATCAAGTCAAAATCAGAAGTGATTTGTTTTAATCTGTTTTCCTTCCATGCCCAGATTTGCGGGGAAACGAATGCTATGATTTTTGGCTGCCATTTTTTAAATGCTCCGGTTCCTTTTCTTTGATGGTTTCGAATTGCTCTTGCAAAGCGGAGATTAAATCCAGGGTAGTCAATTAACACGATAGCATCCGGTTCGTTCTTTATCGCCAAATTGATTAATTGCTGGAACATTTTTCGAAACTTAAAATAGTTTTTTAGTACTTCCCAAAAGCCTACGACTGCATGTTCAGTGAGATCGAATAGCTGTTGTAAGCCGGCCATCTTCATTTTTTGACCACCTGTGCCAATAAATTCGATATTTTTTCCGTTGCGCTGATTATGAATAGAGTTGATCAGTTCGGCTCCTAATGTATCGCCACTAGCTTCACCTGCTATTAGAAAAATAGTTTTTGGTGTTTTATTCATTAGGTGTTGCCGGAAACCATTATTGGTTCTGGGAGTGTGCGTTTAATTTCTTCTACGCGATACCCAAAGCCAGGGCCATCTAGCGACTTAATATTTACTTTTCCGTTACGACGTTTGTAAATTCCAGGATGTATTTTTTCTTCTTGTGCGGATGCCGCTGGGTAAAACTGCATGCTGTTGGTTTCAATGCCCATTATGGTCCCAGTTTGTGCGGCTAGATGCATATGGGGAATTTGTGCTAACATAGGATTAGTCAAATCTTGTACCATCAATGTCATCCCGTGAGCCTTAGCCCAGCAAGCGCTAAGGATGGCTCCAGTTTGGGTTTTACAAGTTTTTAGTGCGACGCCAGTCCAGCCAAGTTCACGACCTAGTCGGACTAATTGCCAGTTGTGAGCGCTTTCATCGAGAAAAAGTGGTTTGCGCGCTGAAACACTGTGGACGTCGATGCTGTTTGACTCTAATTCGTAGGGGAACGGTTGCTCAACATAGAGTATCATTCCGAAAATCCTTGGTTCATCCATCATTAGTTTATCAAGAATTTCGTTGACGTATCTAGGGTCGTAGACGGTGCAGTTGAAATCTGCAGATAGCCATTGAGCACCATTCTTAATGGCGATATCTCCAACCTTAATTAATCGATTATAATCCCAAGTCGAATCGTTACCACGCAGCTTGATTTTCAGGCAAGTCAAACCATCGGTTTGAATCCAATCTGAAAGCAGCACTGGGTGTCCGTCGTCTGGTTCGTCACCAGTTAATTCATGTTCTTCTAATAAGTCTAGTCCTCCGACTAAATGCCAAGCCTGCATAGAAGTTGGAGGATTTTTTGATAGAAAGTCATTTGGGAATTTATCGGTAAAACTGATTTTGGATTTAATCGCTGATTCAAGAAAATGTCCAAGATCACGGCTAATATGTTTTGCGGAGTATGTTTTGTAGGTGGGCAGGTCAAGGGCTTTACCAAACGCGTCATGTAGGGCAATATCGAATAACGAACAACAAACTAGTGCAGCAAGCCATGGCATCGGTTCTCCTACAGATTGTGAATTGTTAAAGTCATTGAGAATTTTAGATAGTTCATTTTGTTGAAAATCGTGACTAATCTCAAGAGGGTGTCCAACGTTATCAAATTCTGCCCATGCTTTGCACAAACAAATACAGAAGTCTTTTAGTGCTTTATGGCGTTCTTCGTATGAATATTTGCTGGGCCAAACCCATTGAACGCTTAGTGGTGTTTCGCCCCAGCCTTTGGCGTTATCTCCATTTGATAAGCTTACTGTTAATTCCGTCCTGGCGCATGTTACATGAGTCAGTGTCTCAGTGCCAAACTTGAGAGGCACCCTTGTTTCGATTGGAAGAAAGAAAAGTTTTGTAGCAGTGATCCGAATGTCGGTGGGCTTGGCCATTAACGTTTTTTTTCTTTATTGATATTTTCGGTTTCCTCTTTCTTTTTCTTTCTATCCTCCCAAAGGACCCCCCAAATTCCTCTACGATTAAGTTTTACACTGACCTCATTTAGGTTGCTTGAAAGAGTGACAATGTTTTCTGCAAGCTCCTTGTCAGCGAATAGTTTTCCAGCTAGTCCTTCGCCTCTTTCGGCTGCTCCGATTAATTTGCTTAAGGATTCAGTAGTGTTTTTGATGTTCTTCATTGACTCGTTAAGGATTATTCGGTTGGCCTTTATAAGGCTTCGTAGTTCTCCACCCGCGATTTTCAATTCTTCAGAGAATTCGACAACATTACCAATGCCCGTCTGGATTGGTGCAGAGTTGGTGGTTATTAGATTATCGACGTTGGCAATCGTTTTGGATGCACTCTCTGAAATATCACGTAGATTACGTAGTCCGGAAGAGAGATCTGTTAGGGTCTGTTCGTCAAGTAGCTTGCGGTCTATGCGATTAATTATATTAGTAATCTGCGATGTAGCAGAATTTAATTGATTCACGACGCCTGATGTTGAGCGAGCAACTCTCATAATATCAAATGATTCTTCGCACTGAACTGTATCCGCGTCTTGTAGCTCGGGGCTTTGATTGTTGGATGTTGGAATGATACCAATGTATTTGTCACCTAAAAACCCCGACGTTTCTATTTGGAATTTGGATCCTTTCCGAATTCTGTATGTTTCTTCAATTTTAACTTTCATACTTACTTCGGACTTGTCGGTATTAAGGTTTATTTGAGTAACTTTACCGATAGGGACACCGGCCATCATGACTACTGCATTCTTTACAATGCCATCAACATTTTTAGTTACGAGGTTGAGGGAGTAGGTTTTGGTCAGCGGGCTAATACCCTTCGCGAAATTTAGTACTAATCCGACTGCTATCGCCAATGAAATGGCAATAAACAAGCCGACTTTCCACTCTGTTTTTGTTTTCATATTAGAACTCGAGGTCTTTTGGATCGGCGATGCCGTTTACAAACTTGTGAACTATGGGATCGGTTGAATTGAAAATTTCTTCTGGTTTTCCGTTGGCATGAATTACTCCATGGTGGAGCATCATTACGTGATTACCAACACGGCGCATACTGCGAGTGTCATGAGTGACAACGATCGTGGTGCAATTAAGCTGGTCACGCATTTTGATAACAAGCTGATCTATACTATCAGATACCACTGGATCTAGGCCTGTTGTTGGTTCGTCATAAACGATAATCTCAGGTTTGTAAACGATAGCTCTAGCGAGCCCAACCCGCTTGCGCATGCCACCGGAAAGCTCAGCTGGTTTTTTGTGTTGAGTGCCCCCTAAGTCGACGAGTTCTAGTGCTTCTGCTACGGTTTTTCGAATTTCCTCTCGGGGCATAGTTTCTTCTCGGTCGAGAAGGAATCCCACATTTTCCTCAACGGTTAACGAGTCAAACAACGCGGCACTTTGAAAAAGCATACCAAATTTTCTACGCACCTTGATTAGTTGCCTTTCGCTTAAATCAACTATGCTTTCGCCTTCGATTTTTACGTCGCCTGAGTCGGGTTGGATTAATCCGATTATATGTCGCAAAAGAACGCTTTTGCCACAACCGCTTCCTCCGATTATTACGGCAGACTCTCCGCGACTAATGGATAAATCAACACCGCTTAGAACCTCTTGGGTTCCAAAACTTTTTCTTAGTTGGCTTACTTTAATCAATCTGAAAATATAAGTATCTTGTTCAATAGTAGGGTTACGAAGAAGTTGCTTATTAGTATTATGATTGATGAGGTGACAACTGCCTCAGTTGTCGCTCGGCCGACACCCTCCGCACCCTGCCCGCAATTCATGCCTTTATAGCAGGAGACTGTTCCGATAATACCGGCAAAAATGAAGGCTTTAATCAATCCCATTAGCACATCTTCTGACCAAGTGTAAAAAACCATATTTGTCCAAAGGAAAACAGGGTCTAGTCCTAGTAGATAAACGGCTACTGCCATTCCTGCAACCATTCCAATAGCAATTGCTTCTGCAGTGAGTAATGGCAGAGTTATCAGAGTTGCAAGTAATCGGGGTGCAACTAGAAAATCTATTGGGTGAGTTGCAAGGGTTCTCAAGGCATCAATTTGCTCGGTCACTTTCATTGTCCCCAGCTGCGCTGCCATAGCGGCCCCAACCCTTCCAGATACCATTAATGCGGTTAATACGGCGCCTAGCTCACGGCACATTGCTACACTGACTACTGACATTACAGCATTGTCCATCTTTACTTTATGAAATTGAATGTAGAATTGGGCACACATGACCATACCTGTGAAGGCTCCTGTGAGAAGTACGACGGATTGGGATTTGACCCCGATGAAATTGATTTGCTCGACTAAATCTCGAAGTCGAAATCGTTTTGTGAATATTGCTCCCATGGACTCCCAGAACATATAGGATATTCGCGCTAAGCTACTGAATGCATCCTTGATAGGGTTTTCTTCAGGTTTTTCCATGGGTTTAGACGGGTTTATTATCAATCTGATTGACTTGATGCGAGCCAACAAATGCCTTATTAATAAAAAACGCTCAACCACGATACTGGCCAAGCGGAGATTAAATTTTTACTCTTAACTAGTTAGAAACTTTGGAGCCTTTGCTCTTAGATGGCTTTTTTTTCTGAGTGAATTTCAAATAGCCATCCTTTGCCTTTATGGTGATAGTTTCGCCTTCACGAAGTTCACCTCGGATAATCTCTTCAGCCATCGGGTCTTCCAGATGTCTTTCTACAGCACGGCGCATTGGGCGTGCTCCATAAGTTGGATCGTATCCTTTTTCTAGCAGCAAATCACGAGCTGATTCGTCTAATTCAAAATTGATGTTACGCTCTGTCAACCGTTTACGGACCTTTTCTAATTCCAGCTCGAGAATTTGCTTTAGTTCTTCTTTTCCTAGTGATCTGAAGACTAAGATATCATCAAACCTATTTAAAAATTCGGGGCGAAAGACTTTTTTTGCTTCCTCTGTGAGGTTGTTTTTCATTCTGCTGTAGTCTTCCTCTTCATCTGGTGAAGTGAATCCCATTGCTGATCCCTTTTGAAGGCGTTCAGCTCCAACATTGGATGTGAGCAGAATAATCGTGTTTCTGAAATCGACTTGCCGTCCGAAGCTGTCAGTTAACTTTCCTTCTTCGAGAATTTGTAAAAGCATATTTGTGACATCCGGATGAGCCTTTTCAACCTCATCGAACAGAACAACGGAGTAAGGGTTGCGTCGGACCTTTTCAGTTAGTTGCCCACCTTCTTCATATCCAACATAGCCCGGAGGGGATCCAACAAGCCTAGATACATTGAACTTTTCCATGTATTCAGACATGTCTAATTGAACTAAAGCTTTGCTATCACCAAACATGTTCAACGCTATGCTTTTTGCGAGAAGTGTTTTTCCAACCCCAGTTGGTCCGAGCATCATAAATGCTCCAATAGGGCGTGCTGGATCTTTTAGATCTGCACGGCTCCGTCGTAATGCCTTACATAGAGTTTCTACGGCTTCGCTTTGACCGACCACAAGCTTGGATAAAGTTGATTCCATTGCGAGCAGCTTTTGTATTTCTCCTTGTTCCATGCGTTTTAGTGGGATTCCGGTCCATTTGGAAACCACATGCATGATATCTTCTTCATCTACCCGCACTCGGTCTTCTTCGTTTTTCTTTTTCCAATCGTTTAATACCGTATCGAGTTTTTCCTTTGCCTTCTTTTCTTCGTCACGCATAGATGCAGCTGTTTCGAACTGCTGTTCTTTTATGGCATTTTCTTTTTTTATGCGGGTTTCTTCTATATCAGCTTCGATTTGCTTGACTTCAGGTGGCCTAGTCATGGCTTTAATTCGGGCTCGGGAACCGGCCTCGTCCATTATATCGATAGCTTTGTCAGGAAGGAATCGTCCGGTAATATATCGTTCTGAAAGTCTAACGGATGCTTCTACGGCCTTATCTGTGAGGTCCATTTTATGGTGATCTTCGTATCGTGCTCGAAGACCTTTGAGTATATCGATAGCATCCTCAATTGATGGAGGTTCTACTTTCACGGATTGAAAGCGTCTTTCTAGTGCTGCATCCTTCTCAATATATTTTCTGTATTCATTAAGAGTAGTTGCACCTACGCATTGCAGTTCGCCTCGGCTTAAAGCAGGCTTAATAATATTTGAGGCATCCATTGTGCCCTCGGCAGACCCGGCTCCAACGATAGTGTGTAATTCGTCAATAAACAAAATTACATTTTTGGCACGTCGAATCTCATCCATTACAGCCTTAATTCGCTCCTCAAATTGGCCGCGATATTTTGTTCCGGCGACCATTAACGCAAGATCAAGCGTTATGACGCGTTTTTCACGCAAAATTTCCGGGATGTTCCCTTTTGCAACTTCCTGAGCTAATCCCTCCACAATTGCAGTTTTTCCGACGCCGGCTTCGCCCAATAGGACTGGGTTATTTTTTGTGCGTCGACAAAGAACCTGAATAACCCGTTCGATTTCTTCGGATCGGCCAATCACTGGGTCCATGTCGCCTTTTTTTGCGATTTCGGTTAGATCGCGCCCGAAAGCTTTTAAAGCAGGTGTCTTAACCTGTTTTTTATTAGCATCGATTTCCTCAGCAACACTACCGGCTGCTTCTTCGTTTTCTTCAAAATTGGGGTCTAGTTCATGAAGTATTTCCTGACGGCATTGATCTATGTCTATATCCAGATTCTTTAAAACTCGTGCTGCAACGCCTTCTCCTTCACGCAGTAGTCCAAGCAGAATATGCTCGGTGCCAACGTAGGTGTGATGCAGTACCTTGGCTTCTTTTTTTGTTAGCTCAAGTACTTTCTTCACCCTTGGTGTATAAGGTATATTGCCTGCCAATTTCTGATCAGGTCCGGTTCCAACTTGTTTCTCAACCTCTAGACGAACGGTCTCCAAATCTAGCCCCATTTTTTGCAAGACATTTACAGCTACCCCTTGTCCTAGATTGATTAGTCCAAGTAGAAGATGTTCCGTTCCTACAAAGCTATGGTTGAAACGATCTGCCTCCTTCCTGGCTAGTGCTAGCACCTGTTGGGCACGTGGGGTGAAATTGTTCATTGATTCGTCACTCATATAGCAACCACCACCAATTTGGACCTCAAGCGCTTGGTTGTCCAGCCCGAGAATAGTTTCATTATTTGTTTCTCCAAGAGTTGATTTTATCCTTTTTCTTCGGATTTCTCCTCATCCTCTAAGTTTATTTTGTCTGAGACTACTGGTCGATCGACCCCGTTCAATCGTGATCGAAGTAAGTCCGATCGAAGTAGATCACGTTTTTCGGCCGAAAGTTTCCCATCATTGGCCTTCTGAAGATGAGCCGGCTGGGTAATGATTATCAGCTCATTAATCAATGCTTGTGACGTTCCAGGGAACATTTGCATATCCATTCCCAGCCTCAATAGGGACAGAAGGTTCATTGTCTCTTTAGATGAAATACTGTGGGCGTTAGCAAGGATCCCGTAAGCGCGACCAATATGATTATATAACATCTTGGGTTTGCTATCTATGAGTTTGATTCGTGCGTTTTCTTCATGATCAACAATTTGTAGAAGCACCTTATTCAGTCGTTCGACGATATCACTCTCTGTTTCGCCTAGAGTCATTTGATTGGAAACCTGAAATACATTCCCTAGCGCCTCAGTGCCTTCTCCATAAAGTCCTCGTACAGCAAGCCCCAGTTTGTTAACAGCCTGAATAATTTGATTGATTTGTTCACTGAGTACAAGTCCTGGTAAATGGAGCATTGCGCTTACACGAATACCTGTTCCCAAGTTGGTGGGGCAGGCGGTGAGGTAACCTCGTTTTTTTGAATAGGCAAATTCTAGGCCTTTCTCAAGTTGGCTATCGAATTTATCGATTGTTACCCATGCATTCTTGATTTGCAGTCCAGGGAGCAGGGCTTGCATGCGTAGATGATCTTCTTCGTTAATCATTACGCTAATGCTTTCGTCTTTGCTTAAAACAAGGCCGCTTCCATTACTTTTCGCTGCATGCTCACGACTGATGAGATGTCGTTCTACTAGGATTTGTTTTTCCAATGTGGTGAGCTGATCCATCTCTGTTTCAAAACTGCCCTTCATCGTTTTGAGCTTAAGCACATTCTTACGAATATTCTGAAATGCATCCACTCGTACAGATTTCTTTGCCCATCCGGGAAATGGAGTGTTTGTTATGTTTCTGGCGAGGCGAACGCGGCTAGACCATACTATTTTATTTGATGGGCCTTCGCGTTCGGCAGCAGCAGTTGGACTAGAAAGGATTTCGTCAATATTCATGTCTTCAAACAGTTTTAGTGGAGCTTGTATATTCCGCCTTGATGCTTGCGATTTTGTCACGGAGATCGGCTGCCTTCTCGTAGTCCTCTTTTGTGATCGCTTTGTTCAGCATGGTTTCGAGTTCGTGGAGTTGATCAGTATAGTCTTTCATTTTTTTCCATATGGTTGGGGCCTTGCCAGTATGGCGTGTGCCCTTATGCATGGTCTTCAATAATCCTTCTACACCTTCTTCAAAATGGTCATAACATTCGGCGCACCCTAGTCTTCCGGTCTTTTTGAATTCTTCCTGACTGAAGTTACACTGAGGACATTTTGTGCTAGCTGAATCAGCATCTTCCATCTGTTGTGATGCACCCAGACCAAGTAGTAGATCAGCTAATGAGAAACCTGCAGGATCATCAACTCCTTTTTCTTTCGAGCAGGCCTCACAGAGGTCGATTTTCTTGGTCTCCCCTTCGACCATTTGTGTGAGGTGTACAGTGGCTTCCTTGTTATTACATATATCGCAGAGCATTCGTTTGGAAAAATTGTTAGGTTATCTTAAGTGAAATATAAATTCTCACTCCATTTATTCAAAAATACATCACAATGATGTAAGCTTAAATCAAAGACAAAATTTAGCACGAATCCTTAAACAATAAAAGGTGTAAGCTATAATGATTAACCGTATTCTGCTAAACATCTAGCGGGTTCAATCTTCCTTTGCCCATCCCTTCCGGTTACAGTGCCGATGCATTAAGTGAAGCTTCCCTTCGAATTAGCACTAGCGCTGCGATATTTACGTCCCAAGCGTACTTTTGTATCAGTAATTACATTGATCTCTATCATTGGTGTGACTCTTGGCGTGGCAGTGTTGATTATAGTTATGAGCGTTATGAGTGGGTTCGATCTATTGCTTCGCGAACGTCTGCTTAATTTCAATTACCATATTAAGGTTTTTTCAGAAAACCGTGTAATGAATGACTATAGTGAGGTGCGAGATAAGTTGCTTCAGAACGAAGCTGTAAAAGGTGTGGCTCCGTTTGTAATTGGGCCAATTTTGATTGAGACGCAACCGAATGAAGGGCTTCCACAGATCGACACTCCTTTTATTCGTGGTGTGGATATAGAATTGGAGCGAACAGTTAGTTCATTGGTTTCCTCTAATAGCCTAGTGCAAGGAGAGATGAATTTAAGTGGAGGGCTGGTAGTAGGTTCGGAAATTAGATCGCAGCTGAATCTCAAGGTCGGTGATTATCTTGCTGTGCATTCCGCGCGAAGTTTTCACCGTATTCGTGAATCGCAGGAGGAAGGGAAAGAAGTTGTATTGCTGCCGGACGACTATGAAGTGAGAGGAGTTATTGACGTTGATTTTTACGAGTATAATGCAAAGTTCATATTGACCTCGCTTGAGAATGCGCAAGATCTATACGATTTAGGAGATGCTGTTCATGGGTTAGGTGTCCGATTGGAAGATTCTTCTTTGGCGGAGGTGACACGGCAGCAGTTGCTGAAGGTGTTGCCAGCTGGTTTGGTAGTGCGTACTTGGGAGGATGAGAATTCGTATTTGCTAGATGCATTAGTTGTGGAGCGAAATGTAATGTTTTACTTGCTCTTTTTCGTTATGATTGTTGCTGCATTCGGCATAACTAGTTCTCAGATTACATTCGTGGTACAGCGAACGCCAGAAATTGGAACACTTAATGCATTGGGTGCTACAGGGGGGCAGATTATGCGTGTCTTTCTTTCCCAAAGCTTATTAGTTGCAGTCTTAGGACTATTTTTTGGTTTTGGTTTTGGGCTATTGGCACTGGAATTTAGAAATGAATTTTTAACTCTTTTACGAGTGTCCACAGGTTTTGAGGTTTTTCCAGCTCGCCTTTATGGCTTTCAAGCTTTGCCTGCTGAGATTGTTGCTAGTGATCTTGTTAAGATTGGTATTGGATCATTCTTCATCTGTATTCTGGCGGGATTGTTGCCTGCGTGGAATGCAAGTCGACTTAGACCTGTGGAGGCATTTCGTCATGAGTGAGCCGATTCTCAAAGCCGAAAATTTGCAAAAATCTTACGATTTGGGTCGGCGAATAATTAAAGTTCTGCATGGCGTGAGCTTAGAGATTGGTCAAGGTGAATTTCTGTCATTGCAAGGAGCGTCTGGCACAGGGAAGAGCACACTTTTGCATTTACTCGGTGGACTTGATGATCCAACGAGCGGACAAGTAACTTCAAATGGGCAATTGCTTTCGGCTATGTCTTCGAGAAGTTTGGCGAAGTGGAGAAACACTGAGGTGGGCTTTGTTTTCCAGGGTTATCACTTACTCCCAGAGTTTGATGCATTGGAGAATGTTCTGATCCCATCCCGTATTGCTCATGTTAAATATTTGAAGTCATTGGAACGTGCACAATTACTTTTAGAACGAGTGGGTTTAGGCAATCGTATGCATCACCTGCCAGCGGAGCTTTCTGGGGGGGAACAGCAAAGGGTAGCTCTTGCGAGATCGTTGATCAATAACCCAAAGATACTACTCGCTGATGAACCAACTGGTAACCTTGACTCGAAAACAGGTAATGATGTTTTGGACCTTTTGTGTGATCTTCAATCTGAGTCTGAACTCACTATGATTATTGCGACGCACGATAACAAAGTAGCTAATCGGGCTCATAATGTTGTCAAACTGGTTGACGGTTTAATTTTATAAGGGTTTGTAAATTAGCTTATTAATTGATCCAGCATTACAATTATTAGTTAATTTTTAGAGTTGCTTCAATGACTCGTCGAGAAGGGTGTAGAGTGACTCCATTGTTTCCATTGTTTCGTCACCCATACTTGAGAGGCGAAAAGTTTTGCCCTTGAGTTTACCATAGCCACCATCAATCAGGATGCCACGCTCTTTCATAAGTCCTTGTAGCTTAGCTACGTCAACTTCACGACCACCTGATTTGGCGCCGTTGTTTATGCAAGTCAGCGTTTGAGAGTTAAATCCGTCATCAGGAAAGAGTGTGAAATCTTGTTTTTTAGCCCAATCACGGGTCATTTTAGAAAGATTTGCATGTCTTTCAAATCTGGAGTCAAGACCTTCTGCCATGAAATCATCTAGCTTAGACTTTAGCGCATAAATGTGACCGATGCTTGGTGTGCTGGGAGTCATATTCTTTTCGGCATTTTTTTGGAATTCGATTAGGTCAAAGTAGTAGCCTCGATCGTTGATAGTCGCTGCTCGATTCAGGGCTGCCTGCGAAGCGGCAAAAACACTAAGCCCTGGTGGCAGGGCAAATGCCTTTTGCGTTCCAGCAAGTAGTAAGTCGATACCAAGTTTATCAAATTCAATCTTAACGGCTGAAAGCGAGCTTACGCTATCGACGATAAACATCACATCTGGATACCTTTGCTTGAGCTTTGCAATTTCGTAGAGAGGACTCATTACGCCGGTAGAGGTCTCGTTGTGTACAATAGTAACGGCATCGAACTTTCCGGTTTTAAGTCGCTCATCGATTTGATCTGGTAAAATAGGTGATCCCCATTCGACTTGTAAGGCTTCGGCTTCTTTGCCGCAACGTTTAGCAACATCAAACCATTTGTCTGAAAATGCACCTTTCATGCAGTTGAGAACTCCTTTTGACACGAGATTACGCACTGCGCCTTCCATGATGCCCCACGCAGAAGATGTACCAAGGTAAACTAGTCGTTCTGTATAAAGTAGCGATTGCAGGTTTGGCATGACCTCCTTATATAGATCTTGGAAATCCTGACTACGGTGACCGATCATCGGCGAACGAAACGCTTCGAATGTTTTGTTGCTTACCTCAATGGGGCCGGGAATGTGTAGCTTAAGATGTGCCATAAAGCGCGGGGAGCATATTTCAAATCATCTATTCAAATCAAGTAACGAGTCAGAATCTGCAAAAAACTTGTAGGGCAGAGAATCCTCCCACACAATGTTCGTCTGCTCGGTGGAGAGGTGGCTGAGTGGTTTAAGGCGCACGCCTGGAAAGCGTGAGTACCTTCACGGGTATCGGGGGTTCGAATCCCCCCCTCTCCGCCATTTTGATGCCTATTTTATTAGTTTTTTAAACGAAATAGACTTTCATATGTTGATTCATTATAGGTTTTGAATTGATGGTTGACAGATTATCTTCAGGGGAGAAACATCGCGAGCGATTCG
>Ga0115011_10001726_pt1 | contig 15624 bp, 12 predicted proteins | sample TroAtlMetagenome_2_FD_88705 | JGI IMG/M metagenome (GOLD analysis project Ga0115011, IMG submission 88705) | Marine eukaryotic phytoplankton communities from Atlantic Ocean - Tropical Atlantic ANT8 Metagenome | ecosystem: Environmental > Aquatic > Marine > Oceanic | place: Tropical Atlantic...
AATGAAGGCTTTAGGTCACTATACGCATGAAAAATCACCGGTTGGCGCTGCGGCAGCTCTAGCAATGTTCGATGTTATCGAGTCTGAAAAACTCATTGATAGATCTGCAAGTCTTGGGCGAAAGACAAAAATGGAGTTAGAGGGGCTGTTTAGTAACTTATCAATTGTGAAAGAGATTCGCGGACTTGGTCTTGCTCTGGCGATTGAAATGATACGCCCAGACATATCGGAGTGCATTTTATATGAATGCCTTTCGAATGGCCTGAGTTTCAAGGTGTCAAATGGGAATGTGCTGACATTAACTCCGCCTTTGACTATTACAGATCAAGAAATGGATGAAGCAGTTTTTATTATTAAAAGAGCATTTCAAAAAGCTCAGTCATTGTGATGAGAGATCATGAGTTGAAATCATCCCGACTGCCATGGTTGCTAGTTTTGGGTTTTGCATTACTTTTTATTCTGGCTGTGCCTTGGTACTGGGTTGATGGAGGCGAGAAACCATTAATATTAGGTATGCCGTTATGGGTAGGTGTTAGCACGTTTATTTCTTTTTTGATTTCCTGTTTAACAGCTTGGGCGGCATTCCGAACATGGCCTACTGATAGTGAAGAATCGGAGGGTGAAGAATGAGTAAAATTCCGCTCGGCCCTATTGAGCTAGGCTTTATAGCCATATATTTATTGTCGTTAATTGGTGTTGGCTATTGGGGAATGCGGGCTCGAACGGAGAATTCGCTTAAGGACTTTTACCTGGCAGGATCGGGTGTTGGATTTATGGTTTTAGTGCTGACTCTTTATGCTACACAGTATAGTGGAAACACACTATTCGCGTTCACCGGTAAAACTTTCCGAATCGGATATCCTTGGTTGATGAGTGTGCATTTCATGACTTCTATTATTGTGGTCTACCTTGTGTTCGCTCCGAGGTTGCACAGTTTGGCAAAGCAGGAAAATTTTATTACTCCTGCAGATTTTCTTGAGTATCGATTTGCTCATAGGCCATACACTGTGCTCGCTTCAATCACTATGGTTCTAGCAATTGGCAATTATTTGCTCGCTCAACTAACATCCATGGGGCTTCTCCTGCAGGGTATAACTGAATTTGAAGAACGTACTGCATTCATCGCTGGAGTTATTCTTCTTGCAGTTATAATGCTGGTATACGAGACGCTTGGCGGCTTTCGGGCTGTAGCTTGGACGGATATGATTCAGGGTGGAATTCTAATGGTTGGGTTTGTTGTTTTACTTTTCGTAGTTCTTGATCATTTTGGTGGATTGAGTAAAAGCTATGAATTACTCAAATCGTCTAAACCGGAAAAAGTTTCAGTCCCCAATTCACTTATGAGCCGGCAGTGGTTTAGTTATATTTTTGTGGTAGGTTTGGGTGGTGCACTTTATCCGCAAGCAATCCAGCGTATTTATGCAGCACGTAGTCAGAAAGTGCTTCGGAACGGTGTCGCAACAATGGCATTTCTGCCATTAACTGCATCACTAATTGCAGTTTTAGTTGGGATAACTGCGTTGGCTTCACCTGAGTTGTCTGGACTTAGTAGTGAGGATTCAGATCGGGTATTTAGTGAGGTTTGCAAAATTGTTATGGGTAAGTCTGTGCTGCACAGATGGTTGGTTGTGTTGCTCCTATCCGCTGTACTCGCTGCATTAATGTCTACAGCAGATTCTGTCCTGTTATCTGTGTCATCTATGTTGACTAAAGATATATATTATCGCCAAATTAATCCCAAAGCTAGCCAAGCTAGATTGACTTTTATAGGTAAATCAATCTCTTTGATTGTGGTATTTATTATGGCGAGTGTTGCCATATATTTACAATCACTTGAGAACAAGCCGACATTGGTTAAACTCATGAATATGAAATTTGATATGCTGATGCAGCTAGCGCCGGGATTTATTCTTGGTATGTATTGGCGAGGGATGAAGGCTAATGCTCCATTTTGGGGTTTGGTTGGTGGTTTGATCTGTGTATTTGCACTATATCCAGTTAGCACATTATCAAATTGGGGAATACATGCTGGTGTTTTTGGCTTGGTTGTTAATCTTCTAATGATATTCATAATCTCTAATTTTAGCAGAGAGGATAAAAGTTCGATTGCATCGTAATATTCAATTTGTACTTTCTGTCCTTAGCCTATTTTTTAAAATTTATTTGCGAGGAAAATCAAATCCGTTGAAACTAACCGTATCTGTGAATCGTTTATTAAGTCTAATCTTGTTGTGCAGCTTGAATATAAGTGTTTGGAGCAATGATTATGAATATGATCGTATCAAAAATATTGTTTATAAGAAGATTGATGAGAAAACACTTAAGCTTGATGCCTATGTACCAAAAGGGGAGGGCCCATTCCCAGCAATATTAGTGGTTCATGGAGGTGCTTGGCGACTTGGCTCCAAGGGACAATTAGCTATTTATGCGCGGAGTTTGGCCAAGCGAGGTTATACATGTTTTTCGATTAATTATAGGCTAGCCCCCAAGTACAAAAGTCCGGCTCAAACCGAGGACTGTCGTGATGCTATACGATGGATTCGAAAAAATGCTTCTACGTATAAGGTGGATCCGGAACGTATTGGTGCAATGGGCTATTCTGCTGGAGGGCATCTTGTCTCGATGTTGGCAACAACAGGGCTTTCCAAGGAAAATGATCCGCAAGGGGTTGGCACAAAAATTGTTGCTGCTGTAGCAGGCGGTGCTCCAACTGATTTTCGAACAGTTCCTGAGAAGTCTAATGCGTTAAAATACTGGTTTGGGGAGGCTAGAAAGGATTTACCAGAAGCATACGAGGCGGATTCTCCTAATGCATTTGTAGATAAAGATGATTCGCCAATCTTTTTTTACAATGGTTCTTCTGACCTTTTGGTGCATCCAGATAAACATCCAGCGGTTGGATTTCGTGGCCCAGTAGCGCTCCATGAATCGCTTAAGGGAGTTAATGTGGATACCGATTTATATATTGCCAATGGGGCTGGTCATATCGCAATGGTTTTTAATAAAAAGGCTCAAAATGCTGGTTATGCATTTCTTGATAAGCATTTAAAACCATCTAATAAACTTAGAGTTTTTTGGCTTGCAGGTCAGTCCAATATGCAAGGGCAGGGTGTAGTCGATTTAGATCATCCCAAGTACTATAATAGCGGAAAAGGTATTCTGAAAAACGTAATGAAGAATCCAGAATTTGCGTTTAGATATAATCATATCGTAAATGAAAAGGATGAATGGGTTGTAAGAAACGATGTTTTTGTACGTTATAAAACCAAGGAGGAGTTGAAGACTGGAGGTTTATCAATTGGTTTTACCGGATACGGAGGTAAGCATCACATTGGGCCAGAATTCCAACTTGGGCACCTTGTTGGAGCTAGTTTTGATGAGCCTGTGCTTCTCATTAAAACTGCTTGGGGAGGGAAAAGTATCCATAAAGACTTTCGTCCTCCTAGCGCTGGTGGAGAGACCGGAAAATTTTACAAAAAAATGATTTCTGAATATAGAGAGGGTTTGGCTAAAATTGGAAATGAATTTCCTCATCTTGCTCAACTTGAGCCTGTGCTTAGTGGGTTTGTATGGTTTCAGGGTTGGAATGACATGTTTGATGAAGTCGCAAGAAATGATTATCAGGCTAATCTCATTTGCTTAATCAATGACATTCGAAAGGAAGTTAAGCAGAGCGATGTTCCCGTAGTGATTGGAGAATTGGGTAACGGTGGTATTAATGTTGATAAAAATATGATCACTATTCGTAAGGCTCAAAAGGCCGCTGCAGAATTTCTCGGCTCAAGTACTGCATTTGTATCAACATCACAGTTTGCTCGAGAGGCTAATGATTCTCCTAATGTAGGCCACGGACACCATTGGTTTGGAAATGCTGAAAGTTACTTCTTGATTGGAGATGCGCTAGGAAAGGCGTTACTTAAATTAAACAAAAAATAAATTCTTATGTTAAAAAACACCCCAAAAATAGTACTTATTTTTCTGGTTGCTATCATTTTGATTGTTCATTCGTCAGCCGAAGAACAAAAAAAGTTCTATGATCCAGTCGTGAAAAAACTTGAGGGATGGTCTATTAAAGTTGATCCAAAGCTACTTGAGAAAGAACATGAAAAATTCAAGTTAGAGGTGTTTGATGCGCTTGCCAATCATCTTCAACGTATCAAATACATTCTCCCTGATGAGCGTGTGAAGGAGTTGCAACAACTTCCAATTTGGTTGGATTATAATTACGAACCACTCGGTAATATGCAGTATCATCCCGGGGTGACTTGGCTTCGCGCTAATCATCATGATCCTAGACTGGTGAAGCATGTGCATATTCCTAGGGCTAAAGCTCTGCTGAGCCGCAGTCAATGGGCTAAGCATCCTTACGTGATTTTACACGAGCTTGCTCATGCTTATCATGATCAAGTTCTTGAAAAAGGATTTCAAAATAAGGAGATTCTTGATGCTTATAAAGAGGTTAAAGAAGCAGGGATATATGATAAAGTTTTACTCTATAGCGGTAGTACTGTGAAACATTATGCGTTAACTACTCAAATGGAGTATTTTGCTGAAAGTACTGAAGCTTATCTTGGGGTTAATGACTTTTATCCATTTGTTCGAGCAGAACTTAAGGAGCATGATCCTCGTATGTTTAAAATACTTCAGAAAATATGGGGTGAAATTAAATAGTGCCCATGTTGGCATTAAGTAATTAGGATTTGTTAGAGGCAATATCTTTGGATCGTTTAGTTGCTTTACGTCTATCATTAGCATCAAGGATCCGCTTTCGAAATCTCAGATGATTTGGTGTTACCTCAACCAGTTCGTCATTAGCAATGTATTCAATCGCACGTTCGATGGAGAATTTGATCGGAGGCGTTAGGGCAATTGATTTATCGGAACCAGACGCACGCATATTATCGAGGTGTTTAGCTTTAGCAGGGTTCACTGGCAAATCATCGCGCCTCGGGTTTTCACCTACAACTTGTCCGGCATAGACTGAGTCCCCTGGGGATATAAAGAGATTGCCTCTCGATTGAAGCATGTCTAGTGCATAAGCCATTGCATTTCCATTTTCCATGCTAACTAGTGTGCCAGTTTGGCGGGTAACTAATTCTCCACTATAAGGTCGATATTCAAGGAACATATGGCTCATGACACCATTACCGCTTGTAAGTGTGATAAGGTCACTTTCAAATCCGATTAGTCCGCGAGTAGGTATTTCAGCTGAAACGGTTACGCCTGCAGAGTGATGCTCAATGTTAGTAATTTTTCCTAATCTCTTACTTAGGCTTTCCATGATTGTTCCGAGTTGATCCTCAGGTGCCTCGATCCAAATTTCTTCGTAAGGCTCACACTGTTTGCCGTCGATTTTTTTATACAATACGGTTGGTCGTGAAACAAGTACTTCAAAGCCTTCACGTCGCATAGTTTCTAGTAATACTGCGATCTGCATGCTCCCACGAGCGTTGACGAGGAATCTCGTGCTTTCCTCTGTGTCATGAATGCTAATAGAGATGTTTGATTTTGTTTCACGTTCAAGTCGTGCTCGAATTTCTCGTGAAGTAACTTTTTTTCCATCTTGACCTGCAAGAGGGCCATCGTTTACTGAGAATTCCATTTGCACGGTTGCTGGATCAATTTCAATGAATGGTAAAGGTTCAGCATCCTCAGCTTTTGCTAAAGTTTCTCCGATATCTACTTCCTCAAAACCAGCTAGACCAGCTATGTCACCAGCCATTGCTGATGTTACGTCGTTGGTTTGAAGCCCTGAAAATTGCTTTAGCTTAATAATTTTTGCTTTTAATCGTGATCCATCTTTTCGAAGAACGTTTATTTGGTCTCCTTGCTTAATATCACCAGAAAGAATTCGGCCTATTGCCATGCGGCCAACATATTCGTCCCAGTCTATATTACTGACTAGCATACGGAATGGAGCATCTTCTATCAGTGGTGGAGGCACCCGAGATATAATGGCTTCAAATAGATCGTTCATGTTTGTTCGAGTTCCGTCTAGTTTACTATCAACGAATCCCAGCTTCGCACTGCCATATAAAAATGGTGCGTTAAATTGGTCTTCATCGGCGCCCAATTCTAAAAATAATTCTAAAACTTTGTCATGTACCCATGTCGGCCTTGCTGTTTCTCGGTCTATCTTATTAACCACACAGATTGTCTTTAAACCGTGTCCAAGTGCTTTACGTAAAACCCAACGTGTTTGTGCTTGAGGTCCGCTTACAGCGTCAGTCAATAGTAACACTCCATCGACCATTTTCATTACTCGCTCTACTTCTGCCCCGAAATCGGCATGCCCAGGAGTATCAACAATGTTAATTGTATAGTCCTTCCACTTAATAGCGGTATTCTTAGCCTTGATGGTGATTCCTTTTTCTCTTTCCAAGTCCATCGAGTCCATCACTCTTTCGGCTACTACCTGGTTATCTCGAAAGGTACCGCTTTGCTGCAATAATTCATCTACGAGTGTGGTTTTCCCATGGTCTACATGAGCAATTATTGCAATATTTCGAATGTGATCTGCTTTCACAAAATTTATTTATGGGTGGAAGATAAAAGAACAAAGATCAATTTTTTACCATTATCCGAAGAATAAACGGCTTAAAAAGTAAATTGATGCTTCAGTGGTGTTTGTCCTAGAACTCCTTGCCCTGCAGACGAGTACAGAAACTACAGCAACTGTTCAAGTAAAGCTTTTGATTAAAGAACCAAAAAAACACGGAATGAGTGTTAGAATCGTTCCGTGTTATAAATGTTAATTTGATTTTTTCTAATAAGAATCGCTTATACCTTGAAATCTCCTCGGTAGTTGCGAGTTAACCAAGCGGGATCACCACCAGCAGCAAATGTGTTTTTCTTTGGGTTCCACTTAATTTCAGTATGATTGTAGTAAGTTTGGTTAAGTAAGTGGCAAGCGATTGCTGTTCGTGCTCCAATGATTTCATGTGTGCAAGGCTTCTTGCGAGTACGCATGGAGTTAAGGAAGTCAGGGATATGACTATTACTTTGGTATAGTTTTACTTTAGCGTCCTTAAGAAATTCAGATTCCAGTTTGTCGAGTTCTTTTGATAGATTGACATTACGTTCGCTTTGATTGGCCTTACCAGCGATAAATTTATCACCAAGCCAAAGTCCAATTCTCCCTCTGTGACATTCTACGCGACCATCTGTTCCGTAGAAGCTTGATCCCATACCCGTACCATGCATCAGTGGTACATTTCCGTCGTAGACCAGTTGAGCACCTTTTTTTGCTTTTGGGTTTTCGGCTGGTATCGTGGCTATTGGACCACTGTCGTCCATACCTAATCCCCAATGGACGATATCAATCATATGAGCTCCCCAGTCACAAACCATGCCGCCTCCATACTCTTTATAGTTACGCCAGTTTGGGAAATGCCCGTGTACGCCTCTTGGACTTAGTACGGAACTATAACCACGTGTTGGCCCTGGGCCTATCCACATGTTCCAATCAAGACCTGGTTCCATTTTTTCGGTTGGAAGATCACAAGGAATCCCTGGAGGGCCGATGTTAACCGCGGTGCTCTTGACTTTGCCGATAACACCATTACGTACCAATTCGCAAGCTACTCGAAATACTCTTGAGGAACGTTGCATTGATCCGGTTTGTAGAATTGCTTTTTTATTATCCACAACTTTCATAACCTCAATTGATTCGTGAATGTTGTGGGTCAATGGTTTTTCGCAGTAAACATCTTTGCCGGAATTTACAGCTTCAACAGTTTGTATTGCATGCCAGTGATCGGGTGTAGCAATGCAAACTGCGTCTATATCATTTCGTGTAATGACTTCACGATAATCGTTGTACCCCTTACAATTCTCGTTTTGGTAACGTTTGTGAGCTCGTTTCAAGGCAGCGTTACGACGTGAAGTGTCGCAGTCTGAAACAGCAACACAAACCACGTTTTTGTCAGCCATGAAGCGATTCTGTAAGCCGACGTTTTGTTTTCCCATTCCGATAAATCCCATAGCTATCTTGTCGTTGGGCTTTATTTTTGCTGACCAAATACCAGATGGAAGTATGAATGGAGCACTAGTAATCGCTGCTGTCTCAAGGAAACGGCGTCTTGAAAAAGGTTGGGGCTTCATGTGGAAAAACTACCCAATTCCTATTATTTTAAAAGCCTTATTTGGCTGGGAGGATGACTGATTATTCAGAAGAGAAAATCGATTATCGATCTTGAATAGTTTAAGATTATAAATGGTACGCCCGGGAGGATTCGAACCCCCAACCTCATGGTTCGTAGCCATGCGATCTATCCAGTTGATCTACGGGCGCAACCGAAGGGTGGGGACACTGCCAAAGCTCTTACTGCCTTGCAAGTGTTTTTGTTTTTCGTTTGTTTTTAACCTTAAAATAGAAAAGGTTTGAGTTTTTCATTCTCTGCTGTTTTTGCCTAAATGTTAGGGGTGAAAGGGTGGTGTTTTAGACTTCCGTTCGCCGCTTATGACTTGTTCTATAAAGATAGTTAGACGCTTTGTAATGCAATCAAACCATGCATTTCCTTGATCGGCGCTGGCCAATGTAGGATTTGGATCGATTTGATCTTTTACGGATTCAAGGCGAACATTTTCGGGGAATTTAGCCAGAGCAATTGAGGTTTCAAATTCTTGTGCATGTCCAGGTAAGTCATTCGGAATTTGCTTTCCACCTTTAAGTAGTTTGTCTGCATCGGATTGGTTTAGCGTGTCCCAGTAAGATAGGAAATGAAGATTAAGTCCTTCGAATTGGCGAAGAAACTGATCCCATGTCCCTCGGACCGGCTCAATGTTCCCACCATGTCCGTTAATCACGACGATATTCTGAAACCCTGCACGTGCCATACTATGAATTATATCTCCTAGTGCGGCAAGGAATGTGCTTGGACTTAGAGTGATTGTTCCAGGGTGGCGCATATGGTGCTCACTTATGCCACACATTAATCCTTCTGCAATCAACACCTTTGGTGCTAGACGTTTTGCAACAGTTCGAGTTATATGCTTCACACTGCGCCAATCGTGTTCCATTGCCAAATGTTCTAAATGTTGTTCGATTGCTGCAACAGGTATAATGCAGCCTCTAAGTTCACCTTTTTGCATCCGCTCTCGAAACTCCTTTCGAGTGAGTTTGCCAAGTATAATTTCTGTTTTGACATTACTCATTATTTTATTTTGCTACCTAATTTTTTGGCAATAGAATAAGTACTTATCGCTGCCCAAAACCATGTAAATGCAAGCATTCCTATTCCGACTATTCCGTAAATGATAAGTTGTTTATGTTGTTCTATAAATAATTTTGAGTCGATTGGTTCTGTAGATTCTATTCCAATAGAAGCAAATTTGAACAGAACGAAAAGAAGGCATATTGTGAGAGCTGCTCCAGCTAGTGAAATTGCAGATTGAATGAAACCAGATAATTTTCGCCCTGCTAGGAAAGTTCCTAATCCGGGCCAAGCCAAGAGATTCATACCTGTAATACTCCAAATGTTGACTGGCTTTTTTTCACTCACTAGTTGTTGGATAATAGATTAATTAGTGACTATGGGCGAGTGAATTTCAGTTTTGCGACGGCTTGCAATTAAGGCGCTATCGTCTAGCATCTTCTGTTTGAAGCACCAATTTAGATCATGAAACAATTATCAAAGCTGTTGGTTGTAATCTTTGCCGCTGCAACATTGAGCGCTTCGGCTGCACCAAAATTGTGGTTAGATTACAAGGGTAAGAAAGGCCCTGGAAAAGGCAAAAGTGTAGTACTTATATCTGGAGATGAAGAGTATCGTTCTGAAGAGGCTATGCCTATGCTTGCCGGTATTTTATCTAGACATCACGGATTCAATTGTCGTGTTGTATTTGCGATTGATCCAAAGAGCGGCCTTGTAGATCCTAATAATCGCACAAATATTCCAGGTCTTGAAGCTTTAAAGGAGGCCGATCTAATGATTATTGGAACTCGTTTCCGTGATTTGCCTGATAATCAGATGGTGCATATTGATTCTTACCTAAAGACTGGTAAGCCTGTGATTGGTATGCGCACTGCTACTCATGCTTTTAATATTGGTGGAGGAAAGACATACTCTCATTATAGTAATGGTTATAATGGGCCAAAAAAAGAATGGCAGGGAGGTTTTGGTAAGTTGGTTCTGGGAGATTTTTGGTTAAACCATCATGGTGGTCACAAGTCTGAAAGTACTGTAGGAATGATTGCCCCTGGGGCTGAAAAACATCCTATTACTCGTGGTATTAAGAATGGTGATGTGTGGGGTCCGAGCGATGTTTATGGAGTGCGCTTGCCATTGGCAGAAGGCTCGCAGCATATTATTCTTGGACAAGTTACAAAGCGTAAAGGACCACGTACAGATGATCCGTTTTTTGGGATGAAGCCAACGGATGACGAGGCTGCCCCTGGCAAGAAAAACTCCCCTATGATGCCTGTGACTTGGACTAAGAGTTACCAGGTTCCAGGTGGTACGAAAGGTCGTGTCTTCACAACGACAATGGGATCATCCACAGATCTTGTAGCTAAAGGTAGCCGTCGAATGATGGTAAACGGTGTTTACTGGTTACTTGATCTTGATATTCCAAAGGGTGGTACTAAGGTGAATTTAACAGGTAAGTTTGAGCCGCTTCAGTATAGTTTTCGATCTAAGGATTATTGGCCGAAGCAAAGTAAACGCCCTGCTGCTTTTAGGCTTGAACGGCAAAAATAAATAGTCCTTGATGATATTGCAATTTTTCAGACGGAGGTTTAGTTACCTCTGTCTTTTTTTATCTTCAGTGGGCGTGACTCTGCTTTTTGGATGTAAGCCGCCCAAGGTGTCTCCGATCATATTTCGTGTTATGACTTTTAATATCCATCATGGTGAAGGGCTAGATGGTAAAGTCGATCTTGACCGCATTGCAAAAGTGATTTTAGAAGCTAATGCAGATGCAGTCGCGCTGCAGGAGGTTGACCGAAATACTCGACGAACGGGTGGTGTTGATATGGCAGAGGAATTAGGAAAACTTACCAATATGCATGTTGCCTTTGGTGCTAATCTGGATTTTCAAGGAGGGGAATATGGCACGGCAATACTTAGTAAACATCCGATTCAATCGTTCGAAAATCATATCCTTAAACAGGCGCGCGATGGTGAGCCTCGCGGTGTTCTTCAGGCTGTCTTAGATGTTGGTCAAGGCCAGATGTTATTTGTTTGCACTCATCTAGATCACACTAAAGACCAGGCAGAGAGACTTTTCAGTCAATCGCAGTTTGATGATTTGTTTGTTAAGTATAAAGATCTACCAGCTGTTTTTTGTGGCGACTTTAATGATACTCCTGATAGTGAGCTTTATAAGCGAATGAGTGAAAAATGGGTTGATGCTTGGAGCCTTGTTGGGAAAGGAGATGGTTTTACTATGACAAGCGCTAGTCCGACACGACGTATTGATTATGTTTGGGTTTCAGATAAGAAAAACTTTATGTTGCGTTGGGTTGATGTGCCGCAGACCAAAGCTTCAGATCATCTGCCTCTCGTTGCAGAGATGGAGCTTAAACCTGTTCCCCATCCGATGGGCAATGAACAGCTTGCTCTTTTAATTATCGTACTTAGTTTTTTAAGCGCTATTCCAATTGGTCTTGGGATAACCATTTTTAAGGCCAATCGCTGTAATTCATCGATTAAAGAAAACTGATTATAATCTTAATAGAGGAATTCTGTAGCTCCGTTTTTGATAAGCAACTCTGATATTTCATTTTCGAAATTGTTATCGGCAAGATTTAATGGGGTTAAATTATTTTTGGTTTTCGCATTTAAATTCGCCCCTTTTTCAATAAGTAATTTGACAATTTCCTTTTGTCCCTTTTCGGCAGCCCAGTGCAAAGCTGCATATCCATTTTCGGGATCCTTAGTATTTATATCAATACCATCTTTTAAGTATGCTTTTACTATTTCATAATCACCTTTCTTGGCGGCAATCATTATCAATTCAGTTTTATGTTTTTTTCTGTTTAGTTTTTTGAGTTCGCCTAGAAAACCCGGTTCTAAGTCTGAAGATTTAGTATACCAAATTTCTTCTTTCCATGCGCCGTTTATTAAAGAGCGAGTCTTGTGACTAAGGTAAAATATGTCGTTTGTTTCACCTAGATAAATTGATTGTTTCATGGTTTGATTAACTCCAAGTTCATATTCTGTTTTGAAATCTGAACCAGAAACATATTTTGGTGGATTATTGCAACTGGTCATAACAACTAATAGAGATAGATATGGAATTATGATTGTTGTGAACAGTTTCTTCATAAGATTAATTATTTGAGGAAGCTAACTTGCAATTAATAACTGTCCAACACTATTTATATTTTTTATTAGGTAGCAATTTATTATTTGGCTTTATAAGTTTTATAATCCTTTCTTGGCTAAGATGTTTTATTTATCTAAAGTTTTTGCATGGGATTCTGTAATTATTAATAACGTTTAAAATATGATAGTTCGTTCAAAAAAAAGAGCAGATGGGTCTCAAGCCTATTATGCCGTAAAAAATTCTTCTTTGGCTATGGTGATTCTTGCTCTCGTGATTTCGTTGTTTATTTCCCCCTTCTGTCATTCTGATGATAGGGTCCTTGCGGTTGTCACGGTTCATCCATTAGCAACTAAAGCAGCAGAAAAAGCTTTTAAAGAAGGAGGAAACGCAGTTGATGCAGCCGTTGCTTCTGCACTAACGTTGGGAGTAGTGGACGGTTTTAATTCTGGTATTGGGGGAGGGTGTTTCATGTTGATTCGTAAGCCTGATGGCGAGTTTATTGCTATAGACGGACGTGAAGCTGCTCCTCTTAAAGCTAGTCGTGATATGTATTTACGTGATGGTCGTGCTAATCCTGATTTGAGTCAGACAGGTTCATTGGCTATTGGTGTGCCAGGTGCTTTGGCAGCATATAATCTTGTGATTAGTAAATACGGAAAACTTGTTCTTTCGAAGCATTTAATGGAGGCTGCGACAATTGCTGATGAAGGCTTTGTACTTGATGCTTCATATTTACGTCGACTTGATCAAGTTGTGGATAAACTGCGACTTTTCCCAGATAGTGCAAATATCTTTCTTGATGATAATCAAACCCCTTGGCCAATTGGACACAGACTTAAGCAAGCTGATTTGGCAAGATCGTACCGAAACATTGCAAGCTATTCTGTCGATTGGTTTTATAAAGGCGAGTTTGCATTAAAAACGGAAAATTGGATGGCTGGAAATGGCGGTCTAATTATTCAAGAAGACTTTACTCGTTATGAGGTTAAACAGCGTAAACCAGTTCGAACGGTCTATCGTAATCATGAGATAATTGGTTATCCTCCACCAAGTTCAGGAGGGGTTCACGTAGCTCAAATCCTCAATATTCTTGAGAATTTTGATCTGTTTTCTATGGCTCCTGATTCTGCCGATTTTGTTCATATTGTTACAGAGGCAATGCGTTTAGCGTTTGCAGACCGGTCATATTGGCTTGGTGATGCCGATTTTGTTTCTGTCCCAAAAGGCTTAGCATCGAAAAAATATGCCCGTATGCTCGCAAAAAAAATAAACCCTAAAAAGGTGGCTCGGGTTGATGCTCATTCGACACCTTTGGATGCCGATAAGGATTTGTTTGGTAAACATACTACTCATTTTTCAGCAGCCGATTCAGACGGCTGGTGGGTAGCCTGTACTGCGACGATCAATACGACTTTTGGTTCTGGAGTGGTTATCCCAGGCACTGGCATAGTAATGAACAATGAGATGGATGATTTTTCTGCTCAGCCGGGAGTTCCTAATGCATTTGGATTAGTTGGGGCAGAAGCCAATGCAGTGGCACCTGGTAAACGACCGCTTTCCAGTATGAGTCCAACAATTGTGTTAAAGGATGGAAACCCCATCTTTTCTGTGGGAGCAGCAGGTGGGCCAACTATCATTTCACAGGCAGTGCTTGCAATTATAAATATTATTGATCATGGAATGCCACCGGATCAAGCGCTTGGGCAAACAAGGTTCCATCATCAGTGGAAACCAAATCAATTACTTGTAGAGAAGTCTCTTGATCAAAAATGTATAGATTCATTGGTTGAACGTGGGCACAAAGTTAAGTTGATTAATTCTATAGGGGCAGCCCAGGCAATTGGTCAAAACTCTATGGGAGCTTTTATTGGTTCAGCTGATCCAAGGGGTCGAGGCGTTTTTTCGATTTTTAATTAAGCCGCAAATAATAGTGGATTTCTTCTGATTTAGTTATTAATTTTTGGTTGTCTTGATCCCGAAATCGAAAGTATTTTTCTGTGTTTTTGTGGTGCTGTTTTTGGGCTTGAATAAAGGTCAAAGTGATCTTTTCAGTGAAACGGTTTATCCAGTCCTTCGTGAAAATTGTTTCAATTGTCATGGTCCAAATAAGCGTAAAGGGGGATTGAGGCTGGATCGTCGACGTGAGGCTATGCTTGGTGGAGATACTGGTCCTGTTATTATAGCCGGCGATAGTTCAAAAAGTTCTCTCTATAGGCTTATTTCAAAAATTGATGATGGTAAACAGATGCCTCCTAAAGGTGAGTTGATTTCAACTGAATCCATAGCTGCTATTAAGAATTGGATTGATGCCGGGGCTATATGGCCAGCTGTATTGGCTGATGAACTTATGGAGGTGCGACCTAAACATTGGTCATTTCAAAGCCCAAAACGTACCGTTCCACCGTCAATTAGGAATACTGCATGGCCTAAGAATTCTATAGATAATTTTGTTCTAGCCAAACTCGAAAAAGAAGGGATTGATCCATCACCTCGCGGGGATAAGGCTATGCTTATTAGGCGTCTGAGTTTTGATTTGCTAGGGATTCCACCTAGTGCTGATCAGATGCGAGAATTTCTACAGGATGATTCGCCGAATTCCTATATTCAATTGGTTGACCGTATGCTTGCATCGGATGCCTATGGGGAGCATTGGGGTCGTTTCTGGCTAGATAAGGCGCGTTATGCTGATAGTGATGGATACGAAAAGGATAATGTGCGTCCTAATGCATGGGTTTGGCGTGACTGGGTGATTGAGGCTATTAACAGTGATATTCCTTATGACCAATTTTCTATTAACCAAATTGCTGGGGATATGCTGCCGGGAGCAGGAGTTGGTGAAAAATTAGCAACCGGGTTTCATCGAAACACTCTACGTAATACTGAAGGTGGTACTGATCAAGAGGAATTCCGAATAAAAGCGGTAGTCGACAGATTAAGTACAGCTAGTTCAATTTGGCTCGGACTGACCATTGGTTGTGCAGAGTGCCATACGCATAAGTATGATCCGATTACGCAGCGAGAATTCTACGAGATGATGGCTTTTTTTAACACTTCTAGTGACCATTCGATACAGGTTCCTAATGATGATGAACTTAGTAATTTCAATAAAGTTAAAGCAGATTGGAGCAAAATTAAGGAGCAAATTGAATTGGATCTGGCTCTATATTTGAAAAATGAATCACCTGCGAAGCAAATTGAGTGGGAAAAAGATTATAGCCGGAATATACCAGAATGGTTACCGTTTCACATTAAAACAATTTCATCTACTGGTGATGTTAACCTCTCTGTTGGTAGTAAAGGAGTCATCAAAGCTACAGGAGAAAATCCTGATATAGCCACATACACTTTTGTTGG
>Ga0115011_10001727_pt1 | contig 15617 bp, 9 predicted proteins | sample TroAtlMetagenome_2_FD_88705 | JGI IMG/M metagenome (GOLD analysis project Ga0115011, IMG submission 88705) | Marine eukaryotic phytoplankton communities from Atlantic Ocean - Tropical Atlantic ANT8 Metagenome | ecosystem: Environmental > Aquatic > Marine > Oceanic | place: Tropical Atlantic...
AAAAAAGAAACGCGTGTTTTTGAACGCGCAAAACACAAAACAACGAGCTGCGCACCTTACAAGCTTGAGAAAACAGCTTCGAGCGTGGTTATTATGTACAGTCCAGTGAACTTAGGCAAAACCGTCTTGCAGAAACAAACGAGCGTACACTTGCGATCTCATGCTACCTGTGCATACATACATATTAGTAACTAAGTACGAGTGTTTGCCACATTCTTTCTTCTAAAAATGACGACGACTGCAGCGACATCAATCACGACGACGACGACGACGACGACGAGAGGAACCCCGGCGTATTCCCAGCCATCTACTTCGAGTGTCAGGCATCATCGCGACTATTTGTGTCGACATCATCAACGACGACGACGACGACGACAACAACAACAACAAAGAGTTTGTGCTTCTTCTTCTTCTGATGAGGACGATATGAAAGTTTTGAAAATGAGGATGGAACAAGTGCGTTTGAGAGAAACGGAAACAATCCCGCTGAGAGTGTTGGTATTGGACGCTTCTCTTCCCAAGCAAAAACTTGGGTTGAATTTTGGGACACAAAGCGATGCAAAAAGGAGTCTGAACTGTGGAACGAGCATAGGCGTGGGAAAAATTCCACTCGGAACGAAGTTTGCGATGTTAGGTATGAGCCCGACGAATAAAAAAGTCTTACCGTGCGGAGTAGAAGTAGAAGTGACCCAATTCGAAGTGAACGACGATGGGTCCACGTTCGTAGAGCTCACGGGTACGAAGCGATTCAAAATCGATGAACAAGGACCGTACTTGGATGAAGAAGAGATACCACATGTTCGGGTGCGATTTATCGATGACGACAAAGCGTGCGGGAGTCTAGATGATTACATACCGAAGCCAGGGACAGAATCTTTCGCGATGATGGAATCATTGAGAGAATTAGCCGATAACGAAGAAGCTTTATTAGAACTTTCCTCTGATCTTGACGTCTTATTGGAAAAATGGGAGCGGTTAGTCATCGACGGTAAACGAGAACAACAACCGAATCATCTGGAATTAATACGTTCGCATCTCGGCGAGTTCCCGGATGTGAAAGCTTTCGCGAGAAGGGCGGTATGGGTTTGCGCGTATATCAACCCCATTCCATCTCTAGGAGTTGCCTACGAGATTCGACCGGCTCTTTTGATGGCCCCGACGGTAGGAGATATGTTGAGAATCGCTAAGGCTGGCTTAGAGCTGAGTATTACGAAAATGTCAAACGAAGATAATAACAACGGTCCTCAAATAGATTAGCTACTTAATAATGTCACCGACCCGAACGGGTCGAGTTTCGATATCGGTACGGCGAGTAACGTTTACATTAGCGATACGGGACTTAATAATGTAATTCATACTACGAGTACTTACAGGTAGTAGGCACAATTGAAACAAAGAAAACTATACAAACTAGTCTCTCTCAGAAATAGCGGTGAGGTGATCCTCAATAGCGCCTTCTGACAGCAATCTAAACTCTGGCGCATCCGCTGTAACTACCGCCACTTCTAACTCCTTCGCTTTTACGTCTTCCCCTAATACGTGTTGTAATGTCGAGATGGCCAATCTGCACGCCCCGTCGACGTCGTTCACGTTGCTTTCGCGTTTTATTTTCTTCTCTAAAAAGTTCACCGCTTCCACCTCTTTGTTCCCGGCTGCACACGCTTTGTATCCGGCGTAATACCCACTCGGATCGCATTTGTACAAACTCGCGCCTCTCTCCTCGTCAATTCCCATTAATATACACATCGTCGCTAAAGGTCTCATGTACGCGTGTTGCGTGTACACCTGAAACTCGTCTGCCATTTTATTCGCTAAAACGTCCACTGGGATTTCGTAGCCGTATTCAAACCGAAATTCTGCGGCTTGTTTTCTCGCTTTTTGTACTACGTTTCTAATATCGGGATCTTTCCCAGTCATGCACATCCCTAACGTTTTGGTCACTTTAAACATGTGCGTCATCGCCGATTGATCGATTAAAACGTCCGGACATTTCTTTTGCGTGACGGAAACGACGCAGTCTTTCCCTTTCACAGCGATGGAGTTGATCCCGACTGCTTTAATCGCTTTAAACGCGTATTCTACTTGGTACAAACGACCTTCCGGAGAGAAGATGGTTATGTGGCGATCGTATCCTCCGCTAGAGCCTCGAGACATGAGTACGTGTTACGTGTGTTGGCGCGCGTAACGAGCGAGCGAGGAGCGTTTCGAAATCTGGCGATCTCAATAAATGTAAATATAATTTTAGAGAGGGAAAGTGGAATGGAGAAATTTGGACATGAAAAAGTCCAAAAAGAGTGCCGAAGAGGAAGTTTAAAAAAACGAAATCCTTTCCTTCCTTCGTCAGTACAAATTCACCCTCTTCTTCTTCTCCCTCGCGTTCTTCTGCGGTAGGTAGGTATATCATGACGCGCCGCACGAGTGCGGAGAAGCAGAGCGCCACGACTCAAAGAGGAGGAGGAGACGCAACGACGACGACGGGAACACAACGAAACGAAAAAAATATAAATTTAAAACGAGAAGAAGACAACAACAACAACAACGTTTTCGAAGAGGAACAAGAAGAAGGTGTCGACGCGGAGATGTATTTACAAATGTGCGTCTCGAACGCGATGCATAAAATGGAATATCAAAACGCCATATTCATCGCAGAACGCTTATTTGCGGTGTCTAAAACCGAAGAGAACGCTTTGACGTTAGCGAGGTGTTATCGATTGAACAAACAACCGTATCGAACGTACGAGATTTTGAAAGACCGAAGGAGTCGAGATTCGAGATACTTCTTCGCAAGCGCGGCGTACGAGATTGGGAAATTATCAGACGCAGAAACAACGTTAACGGAAGTCATAGACTACGAAGATCACTATTTCTCCTCGGACGAAGAAACAGACGACGACAACGACATCGGTTATCAAGGAGAAGAAAACAGAAATCCAAACGTTGATAAAGCGACAAAGAGAGAGATGCAAAAGAAAGCAATGCAAGAAGAAAATGCTACCATTCCGGGAGGTGCATACGGAGAACACTTACTCGGTATGATTGCGAAAGACACCGGTAGACGACAATTAGCTATCGATTGCTTCAAACGCGCGTTAGAATTGGATCCGTTCATGTGGTCTGCGTTCAACGAGCTCTGTTCAATGGGCGCAGATGATATTACCGTTGCACACACGAAAAGAGTCGAGACGATGATGATGAAGAAGAGAACATCGTTCGATCGCGAGGAAGACGACGTCATTTTCTTTGGTGCCCCGAATTTCAACGCCGCCAATGTGTTTTCGCCAGAAGTTGTCTCAACCGGTGGCGGCAGCGGCGGGGGTAGTCGGTATACGCAAAGTAACATAAATAGTAGCATGTTTCTGCGGCGAAAACCAGCGATTTCATTCAATAGCGGATTTAGCAGGAGAGGGTTCCCCGGCAATGATCTTGCGACGGGTCCAACGGGTAAGGGCGCTGTGAGTGCGTTACCACCTTTTGATTTAGGCGACCACGACGGACAGCAGCAGCAGCAACAACAACAACAACAAAGAAATCCCACCGACAGCATGCGATATGTGACGCCGTCTCCTTTACACTTAGGCATACACGAAACCCCAGTGGTTCCACGTAAACCACCTCAACATGGAGGGAAGGTTCCCGCTTCGACTGCTTCGACTGCTTTTAATACAAACGATCCCGTCGTGTTAACGCAACAAGCGGCACCACTGGGCGGAGATGGTGTATCGAGCAACCCGTTTAACGACAGGCGGAAGTTTATGGACGAAGGAAAATTGAGAAAAGTTTCGGGACGATTATTCGGAGATGCACCCGAATCTGCAACTACGATGACTACGACTGCAACCACCACACACGCAGCGCCTATCGATGCTGCGGGGAATGCAGAAGGAGGTTTGCGGAGAAGCTCCCGTTTGGCGTCACAGGGAGCAGCTCCGGCTGCCCCAGCACCACCTGCTTCCAATCTTTTCACTTTAGGAACGAAAACCCCGTCGGTAGCTTCGACGCCTATGACTCCAGCGCAAATGTTCGATCAAACTACGACTGCATCGAAAAAGAATGTTGGCATGAACGCAAGTATCATGACCGAAGATGATCTCAACAAAACGAACCAGCATCTTCATTCTTTTTCTCAGTTTCAGCCGCAGCAACAAAATCAACAACATATTATAGCGATGCATAGAAATGCCGTTATGAGCACGCAGAACGTGGGCGAAGAAGCGAAAATTGTTGTCCCGAAAGGTTCGGTTGCGATGGTTGCGAGAATATTTCATCCCATCATGTCTGGCGCAAGGCACTTAGCAATGTTTCGATGCCACGAAGCCATAGCGGCTTTGAGAACGTGCAGCCCGGAACAATTCGAAACTGGTTATGTTTTGACTCAAATTGGCAAAGCGTATGCGGAAGCTGTAGAATATGCGGAATCAGCTAGGGCGTTTGAACGTGCTCGCGAAATTGCGCCGTATAATTTAGACGGTATAGATTGCTATTCGACCGTGCTTTGGCATTTAAAACGTGAGGTTGAACTCTCTCATTTGGCGAGAGAGGCGCAAGCGATTGATCGATTACATCCACACACGTGGTGTGCATTGGGAAATTGCTTTTCCTTACAAAGAGAACACGATTCTGCTTTGCGATTCTTCGCGAGAGCGATCCAGTTGAATCCGAGGTACGCGTATGGGTATACTCTTCGAGGGCACGAACACTTTGCAAATGAAGATTTTGAGAAAGCTACCGAGTGCTATCGAGCAGCTTTGAGTTTGGACCCGAGACATTACAACGCCTGGTACGGTTTAGGCACCGTGTATTTCAGACAGGAAAAGTATGAGATGTCCGAGCACCATTTCAAGCACTCCATCGAAATAAACCCGAAGAGCTCCGTTCTGTATTGCTATTTGGGGATGGCGCAACACGCGTTGCGAAAGACCGAGAAAGCGTACATATCTTTACAAAAGGCGATTCAACTGGACGAGCGCAATCCACTAGCGAAATATGAAAAAGCTTCGGTTTTGATGAGCGACGAAAGATATTCCGAGGCATTAGATGAGTTAGAACAGTTGCGAGAGGTGGCGCCAAGAGAGGCTTCGGTATACTTTCTGATGGGCCGGATTTTCAAAAAGTTGGAAATGCCAAACCGAGCGATGTTAAATTTTTCGCTCGCTTTAGATTTGAAGCCGTCCTCGGCAGATGTCAATTCAATTAAAGCGGCCATCGAGAAACTCCACGTTCCCGAGGAGGAAGAAGAAGAGGAGTTGTAACTAATACCAAGAACTTTTTGTTTAGCCTATGTTGTAGAAGAAAACGAAGAAATTCACATCTTGATTTGCGTAGTAATACGAACAAACAAACGAATGAACAGCTTTAGCACGGAAAAATCGAATTCATGCGCCAGCATTGACTCAAAGAAAGGCACGAACTTCGCGAAACGAGCTACTAATACGGTCCGTGTTTAAGATTTTTTTGTATTTTACTTGTTTTTGTTGCAATTTAAAGTAATTTTACAAACGCGGGAATCCCTCAACACAGAAAGAATATCACTGCGTGGCGGCCACCTGCGGTCGATTCTCGAGTTGGTCATACGAAAGCATGAAGTTGTCCTTGCGAACACGCTCCCACGTTTGGACGTCAAACACCCAAAACGCACCGCGTTCACCGTAATCCGTTTTCGATGTTGGCTCCGTGCCTTGAACTCGCATCAACCACGCCTTAATTTCTTTATGGAACCCCCAGCCGCGATGAATCAGTTCATCAGCAGCATACAACTGCGCCTCCTCACCAGGCATGGAATAAAATATATAGAACAAAGTCTCGTGTTGGAACTTTGAAAACATTGCAGGATGTGCTCGACCGGCGGTGTGCTGATTATAACACGCCGGAATGAGCAACTCTAATTCGTGCTTTGGCGTGGCATCCGTCAGCCAAGGCGGCGAAAAATTCGTGTACAACGGTTCGGAGGAGTTCAAATTTAACCCAAGCATTGTCAAATCCGTTCCAAGAGCTAAAGTAGTCATGTTTGGATCCGTCATTCGAATGACGTTCAACAAACCCATGAGACCGTACCGATCGTTCGGATCCATATTTGCCGTTTGTTGCACGACAGAATTGGACGACTGACTAGAGCTTTGGCGCAACAGATCTTGACCATTATATCCACCCCGAGAGTTCCCCATTCCAAAGCCCCCACCAGCATCGAAGTTCGGTTGTCTTTGTTGTTGCATTCCAAGATCGTTATTCCCTTCTATTCCGCCGCCTTGCGCACCACCTGAAAATATTCTATTCACTCCCCCGATATTCCCAACTCCGCCACTCCCTATTTGCTGTTGTTGTTGCTGCTGCTGATGCTGTTGTTGCTGTTGCTGTCGCTGTTTTGCAACACCAGCTGCAACCGCAGCCGCTGCATCCGAAGGTTTCCGAGGACCACCACCTCCACCACCCATACCCCCTAGTGCTGGAAAATCTTCCTGCTCAATAGCAAACTCGGGCGGCGGCTTTGCATAGTAACCTCCCACGTGGCCATCTCCCCCAAAACCATCGTAACCACTTCCTTGTGGATACTGAGGAGGATACGCATCACCGTATGGTCCCTGACCTCCACCCCCTAACGAGGGAAAGTCTGACGCATCGAAGGAAGCCGTACGCGCAGGCGCTCCATACCCTTGTTGCGGTCCTCCTTGCTGAAACGAACTCCCACCTCCTAAACCGTTACCCCCACCTAAACCAGATAAGTTTTGTTGCTGTTGTTGAATTTGATCTATACCGAAACCCCCGTTCATTCTTGGAGCGGCGCTTGGGTTTGGTCTTCCACCACCACCACCACCAAGAAGGTTTCCGATGTTTTGTTGTTGCTGAGCGTTTGCACCGCCGACGCCTCCAGAAGGAATCGGTGGAAACCGACCTCCTAAACCGGCAGGTGGCGGAGGAATCCCACCAGCATTGGTGTTATCTCTCCGATACCCGCTTTGTGAAGGAGACCCTCCGTACAATCCACTCATTTCTCACTCACTCTCTCTCTCTCTCTTACACGCACCCACTTATATTTTATATCGTCCCTCTCGACTTTCTCCTCGATCCCGACCGCTCAATCACGAAAAACAAAACAAAACCACCAGCTTTATTTAATATATAACCTAAGCGCCTGCTCTCTCCCACCTTTCTTTAAATATAACAACGGTTCTTACGCGTCGCGATGATGTTCAGTTTCTTTTATGAGCGTATGTCTTATGCACAACCTTTCTTCTCTATTCTGTTTAATTAATAAGAGGGAAAAATTCGATGTGTTTGTGAGTTGATTCCGACGCAAAAAAAAGTATGTTTATAGGCAAATACATGCATCAAAAGACGATCGATGCGCTTAAACACGCGCCGTGCCGCGTTACTGATGTTTCCTTTGGCCGAAAATCTCTTTCATACTTCTCGGAATATTCGAGTTCACGATCATTCAATCGCAGCGTAAAAGGACACTTCAACAACAAGAATCAACTTCAACAACAAGGGAAAAATTAAGCGCGCGAATTGCCCTTGAATCGATACCGCGCGAACGTTTTCGTACCTATTGCGGTCGTTAATCGCGTAAAAATACTCTTTTCTGAAGCAGAATAGCGGTTGAAATGCACCGAGTGAAACGCGAGCGCGTGTTTTGACGATATTTTCGACGCGCCTTTGAACAAAAATTCGCGCCTTCTTCCTTTTTTTTTTCAACGAGAGACCGACTCACAAAAAAGAGAGACGGAGAGACGGGAGAGAGAGAAACTTCGGAAAAGAGAGAAAAAAAAAGCACAAAATTTTTTGTCTTGCCTCTTCTTCTTCAAACTTTTGTGTTGGTGTCGCACGCTCTTCACAAAACCACAACAAATGTACTGTAAGTAGTTAAAATCGACATTCATCATCATCATCATCATCTAAAGAGAGAGAGAGAGAGAGAGAGAGAGAGAGAGAGAGAGAGTATGTCTCCGATAGCGTTTCGAGTCGTTCGCGCGGATTCTACCAAGAAGTTGAGACTGAACGCGCTTCGCGTGATTCGTGCCGCCATACGAGCCGTCGCCCCCGAACTCTTTCCATCTTCTTCGGCAGCAGTCGAGACCAGCCCCGCGAAATCTTTCACTCCGCAAGAGTTGAAAGCCATCGCCACGTACGTGAAGATTGTTTCTGAACAGCCAAACCTAAACGTTGTCGTTGGCGTGGATGATTTCTCAGCCTTCGTGAAATATCGAAAAGGTTCTTTGACATACGTCGTGTGCGACGTGAAACCGAAACCAGTGAGAGTGCTGATTTACGAGTCGTTTAAACTCACCGCCATAGACGAGGAGGAGAATGCGAGGAAGAAAACAACTCCAGAGCGCGTCGCGGAAGCAGAGATGAAATTTTATGGAACGAACGAATCGGAGGATACGACAACGAAAAAGAAGAAGAGTAACGCGGCGAACAAGAAAGACGCGGCAGTCATAACCGTGGGAAGCGAAACCTTACCAAAGTGCGTGGAAGCTTTAGCTTTGGAAACGTTGAACGACAAATCTTACGAGAACACGGAGAAGAGAGCGACAGAATTGCGCAAGAAGCTTTCTGAGACCTTTGGAGATTATTGGCACGTCATTCACGACGATAACCCGTTCGTCGTGGCGTGCGATAAAACAACCTTTACAATCGTCAAGAACGATAACAATGATGAAGAGAAAAGAGAAGAAAAAGAACATGGATTAGTAGAAAAAGAGTTATATTTCGTCGCGCAGAAAGGTCGAGCGGTGTATACAGTGTGGCACCATAACGCACCGGCAAAAGAAAAGTTCTTCGCGTGGTTTTGGAAAATGGAATCGGGCGAAAAGTTAAAACTGCTTCGGTATTTCTGTTTGTTCATCGCGACAGGTTTAGCGGTTATATCTAGAGCAATTTGTGGTTTCGAAGAAGGCGGAATCCAAAATACGAAAAGCCTGTTTTGTCGAGCAGGTCCGACATTTACGCCGATATTAATTGGTGTCTTCCTCTGCATCGCGTTTAGTACTTCGGTGTTTTCAAAGATTCGAAAGAATAAAGAGAGACGCTTAGCGAACACTTTATCAGCAGCAGTAGCGGTAACTTCTCCTTCCAAGCGTAGATAGTAGCATTAATAGTACAATGGTGGTAATAGCTGTTTATTTATTATCGCATTAAAAAGGGGTAATTTGTTCAATCCATTGGCACTCATTCGTCCTCATTTTCCTCGATTTCGTCGTCGTCGTCGTCCGCATCGGGTGGTTTCATCTCGCTCAGAAAAGTCATGACTTCTTTCTCAACGTCTTGATCCATTTCTTCTTCTGCATTCGTTCTTGTTTTCCCCGTCGTTTGCTTCTCCACAACAGATGCATTTGTCGAGAGTGGAGGCGCAGCTTCCATCATCGCCCGAAGTTCCTTGTCGCCTTCAAGATTATTTCCGTCGAAGAAGAACAAATCGTCGTTTGCCGCTTTTTCAGGATTCAAATGCGCCGTGGTTAAAAACTTCTTCGCCGAAACCCAAGCTATGAAGATAGATTCGAACTTTTCATCGGAAATTGCGGCGAGCTCTATAGAGGCGGACGATGGATCTATAGCTCTGATCATGCCTTTCGGCAACTTTGCAAGTAGAAGCGTCGGGGCGGGCGTGTTTCCAGAGCACCGCATCAGAGCGTCTGCTTTGTTACGACTAATGGTTGCTCTCTTCCCTCTAAGAACGGCGATATAGCGGCGCAAAACACGTAAATAGTCAAAATAAGCACGAACTTCACCGATAGTTCCGCTCGCCGTATCATTCTCATCTCCTACATCTATTTTATTTTTCCCTTCGTCGGAGTCGGCATTCTTATATCCTTCCTGTTCTTCTCTCGGCACTTCGAGCTGTTCTTCTTTGTAATATTTTGACTCGTCAATTTTCATATCTGGATCATTAGCTGGTGAATCATCGTCGTCAGTGTCAGTCGCTTCGCCGCTACCGTCTCCTTTTTCTCCGTTTATATGGAGAGAAGACATGTTTATCTCCACTTCTTCACTAAAATTCGACGGCATGTCTTCAAAGGCTTGCATGTCGAGATTCCAGCGTTGCAACATTGGACGTCGTACGAGCTCAGGACCAACACCCGCGTTTAGACCGACATTCTTGCTCGATACTAACTTCAAGCCAAGCATGCGCGACGCTTGTTTTTCCCACTCCTCGTCAAAGTCACCCAAACCCAACGCGGCTTCAAATATTTCGTCGTCTTCTTCTAAAACGTTCGGCAACAAATCTACAAGAAACTTTGACGTAGGAAACATTGCGTTTGCGTCACTATTATTCTCGAGTCCTCCTTGACTCGAGAACATAGAGTCCATAGAGTCTGCTAAAAAGTGAATGATATCACCGCGATAATTTCGACACAAAACAGCAGCATCGTGCATGGCTGTTATCTCGCGATCTCTGCGCTGTTCTTTTATAGCGCTCTTACTTTTTTTCCCATCCACAGATTTTTCGTTCGTTTGAGTCGCTTCCACCGACGATATGAGTCGACGCATGTGCTTTCGGAACGCATATTTGAAAAATACTAAACGGGCGATGTAACGCTGTAAATCTGGCGGACATTGTAAGACGCATCCCGTGGCGCGACGTAAACTCGTAATCTCAGTAATCTTGCCCAATATTTCCGATAAGCCTCTCGCATCATCTTTATTCAACTGAGTATTCTTGCTACTATTGTTATCATTGTTGCTGTCATCAAATGACATCGACAAAAAGTACTTTACACATCGCTCGACGCAATCAATACACGTTTTCGTAGAGTTCACACGTTTTGCTTCAGCCATGGCGATAGACTTCGGCTCCGCGCCGCATTCTCTCCACACCCAACCCGGGATGTCGAAAGATGCCCGTTTCATCGCATAGTCCGCTTGGATGAGCAACTCTTCGAAATTCAGCTTGGACCAATCCTTAGGAATGTCTTGTTTTAACGCGTGCCAGGCGTTATCCGGATCTTCGATCTCAGTTTTCAATTTGTGCAACTCTGGATCCATTTCTGCGAGCGGTTTACAATCCTTCTCTCTAAAGACTCTTTGGACTAACAACTCCGAATATAAGTCTAATTTCTCTTGAATTTTCTTCTTCGCTTTCGACTTTTTCGGCAGCGCGGCGACGGATTCTGTGAAGGCCATTTTCACGGTATTTTCGTTCCAGTCTTCGTTTTGCTGGACGCCCTCGCGTAGAAACTCGGCAACTTTGGAAACAAACTTCTCAGCCTCTTCTTTGGACGCATCTGCAGCACTTGGGATGTTAGTCGAGGCAGTCATTTTCTATGATCACAAAATCAAACAATCTATTCCTTAAAATGATATTAACGGCTTCCTCCTGAAACCTTGCCTTTTCGTTTGGATTTCTTCAACCTTTTGGCTTTGGCGAGATTTTTCTTGAAATCTGGGTTCGCTTCGTTTCGTTTGCCTCTGCCGCCTTTTCTGTTGGCAAGTTTCAATGCAACTTTTGCCTTCTTCCCCAGCGCTTGTTTCGTCGCTTTGCTCCGATCTTTTTGCACTTTCTTCGAAGCTTGTTTCAAATTCAATATCTGGTGCGGCTTTAAATTCTGAGGGACGTAATACTTTTGTTTGTGACAGTCGTATCGTTTGCCCATCTATATAGTTCTTTGGACAATTTGCTTGCTTTTTTCGGTTTGTTATTCTGTGTAGTAAGGATGTAAAAAACTCTCTCTCCCTCTCTCTCTCTTATTAAACTCACGACGACGACGACGACGACGACAACGACGACGGCAACAGCGAGTTCAATCGACCAATTAACTCTAAATAGCAGGGAAGAGCAGATAACACTTCCTTAAATTATTTCCTTTAAAGAAAATGCGGCTGCTTTATTTTGGAGAAGAAAGAAAAACGAACGTCGAAGGCAAATTTTATATGGAACGAAATGTGGAACGGTAGTTATTAATATTAGTATATTGATTATTATCACAACTCCATTATATGTAACCCCTCTTGCAGTAGTTTACATACCAAAAAGAAAAAACAAAATCTCGCCGTTTTTACATACCAAAGACGGAACCACCTCTGGAACCAGCAAAGCTGCCTTCCGAGGCGCAGATCTTGCCAGATTTGGTTCCTTCGCATTCTAATTTGATGTCGTCAGTCAAAAATTTGACGTTGCCAAACTCGGCGGCGTTTTCGCAACCCAACAAGTTCTCCGGGAACTTGCAAGAGCCATCCGTGACCGTTCTGGATCGCGCAAAGTTGGCAGAAGAGGTCAACGCGCGCTTCTTGTCGTTCATTTCTTTGTTCGCTTCAGAAGAGGCTAACAAGTCTTCGGTCAAGCTGGCGTGCGCTTGCATAACCGGGTTGGACAAAGTGACGACAACAGCCGCGGCCAAAGCGGCGGAGTTGTTGAAAGAGACCTTCTTTTGCGCGGAGGCAGTCGGCTTCGCGGCAGCCTGCGATTATATTGTCATTTGAAGTGAAAGAAGGGAGATGAATGATATCGTCAGTATCTTTAAACAATCAATCGTAGGAATTTTTTTGTATTTTCTACACCGCGGCGTTTTTTGTTTGTGTGGGAGTGACCAACCACCAACCAAAAGAGAGAAGAGAAGGAAAATAGAGGAGAGAGAAGGAAGGTGATCGTCCCAAAATGAAAGAACAAATCTCTCTCTCTCTCTCTCTCTCTCTCTCTCTCTCTCTTTCTCTCCCCTGTCGCCGATGTTTACTCGAGTTCAAGCGCGCATAACCCGGTCACAAGCGCACTATTCACCAACTCGATCGAGCCGGCGCGAAGAATGCACGAAAATCGATGAATATACGAGCGTCTTTTTAAGGACAATTTTCTCGTTTATCTCGCTCCCCCAAAGAAAGAAGCGAGAGGGCCCACTCCACTATATTGGGTACGTAAAAAATTTAGGAGAGAAAACCGAGACGACGATGACAACGCGCGGGTAGGTAAAAGAGAACGTACCGGCGCGACAGTTTTCATGGACATGGTGGTAAACATGTTGACGGGATTCGGTATGTGTGTTGTATGTGTGAGGAAATATGCGTGTGTGTGTGTGTGTTTACGTTTTTGGGTTTATTGGGAGACCATTGGTGTCTTTTTTCCGTATCTTTCCAAAGGTGGACAAAGTCGATTTGGCACGTTCGTCTCAAAATCGTGGTTTAAGGTTTCAAATGTTGTGGCTTGAAAAAAGAGCAAAAAATTTCAAATTCAAAAAGCGAAAGAACAGCCTCCTCCTTCTTTTGTGAGCAATCTTCTTACTTTTCGTACCCTCTCTGAGCGTGGACGGTAGTATACTCGCGCTGATACACACGGCGCAATACTCGCTCGGTGAACACGGAAAAGACATCCTTCCGCGGGACTTTATTTAACATCTTCTTCTTGTCGATTATCTTTCACTCGGAGAATAATAAAATACAGAGAATAACAATAAAAAATGAGCGCAGCTACTTTAGATTTTGAAGACGTTCGAGTGCTCGAGGAGAAGGAAACCTTCGAGCTCATCAACGCGAACGAAGCTTCGACCACACCGAAACAACCGCCAAAGATGTTGACGGCGAGCACGTGTGATGGTGTCGTTACCATGAATAATATTGATGTGCCCTCCAACAACAACAACAACAACAACAACAAGTTGAAAGGCAACAAAAACAACAGGAACAACGGCAAATTGCTTCTGAATTTTGAATCTTCCAAGCGCAAGGCGAACGCGTCGCCGGCGTTCAAGTCGAACCGACGAAAATCTGCCAACGGTTCCAGAAGTTCCGATATTGGAAGGATTGCGAAGGAAGTGTGCAACCAATTGAGCGAGCCGAAAGTGAGTCTGATGCGAAGAACGGTCGATATCGTTGGGTGCGAAATGGTGTCCAATTTGGCCATCGAAGTCCAAAATATCGAAAGTAAAGGAGGGATGCAAACGGCCGATGGGAGCCGACGACGCACGCCGGGGGGCGTCTTTTGGGCGTTATTCAAACAGCGCGTCGCACAAGACGTATACGAGGACGTTTTCGCCGAAGAAAAGGAAAAGGCGAGAGAGCGCCAAAGAAAAAGAAAGTCTGTTCAAAAAGCAAAGGTGCCGAGAGGAGAAGATATGGACACGTCCATGTCGCCGCCAAGCACGGTTGAGAAAGAGGTGGCGCCATCGTCATCACCGTCATGGGCGGCGGTCGCCAAGACACCAGCCACGATAAAGGCTAAAGCAGCATCTTCGATGAACAATGTCGAAGAAGATTTGACGGAGGAGCTTCCATCGTACGAAGAGATGGTTTCTGATAACGAGACGCCAAAAGCGCCGGCGGCAGAAACGATGGCGACAAGGCTTTTCAAGAGCAACAACAATAGTGGCTTTTTCAAGCCGGGTAAAGAGAAGCAAGATTCTATGTTTAGCGGGAAGGAGAAACAGGACGCACCGACGGCGGCGGGTTCGTCCTTCGAGGAGAAGTTGGATATGGTCACGCCGAAAGCGTCTTTGAACACCAAAAGAATGTGGGCGGATGAAGACGAAGACATGTTTGCCGCCGAAGACGAAGAGTTGTTGAACGCGCCGGTGAAAAAGGCCACGGACAAAGAGCAAGTTCAAAAATGGAAGGGTGCATCTTTCGCCTCCGTCATTGCAAAATAGATGATAACGAAATCAGCCCATCGTTTACGAGTGTTAGAAGAAGAAAGAAAAGGAAGAAGGGAGGAAGTACGAAAATGGTACGATAGTAGAAGAAGATATACATACGAGGCAGCGAAAGACTGTTGTAATAATTAATCAATTAATTAATCAATCAAGAAGATAACGGTACATACACATATAATGATAACAAATTCACCAATTACTCGCCGGAAACTTGGATACCAACCGTACGTTCTCTCTCCCCGTCCAACTCGACGAACAAAATACTTTGCCAAGTTCCAAGCGTCATCTTGCCGTCACAGATGGGAACCGTCACGGACTGTCCCAACAGCATTGCAATTAAATGACTGTGTGCGTTTAACGGTTCTTGCGCTCTCCACTCCTCGACCGTACCTTTCCATCGATCGTCGTCGGGAGGAAACCTGACGTGCAAATCGTTGTGTAAATACGGATATAAAGGAGGAACCAACTTCAGCAAAAACTGTCTCGCATCGTCCACTAACCTTTCTTCGTATTCGTTTATTGTAACTGCCGTCGTAGTGTGACGGGAGTGAACTATTATCTGACCATTCTTAATCCCGCGTTTCGAGATCATCTCATTACAAATGTTGTTCAAATCGGTAAAAGCGATGCCGTTCTGCGTTTTTCCCAACTCGACGGTCTCGTAAAAGCAGTTTTGGTGACACCGAATGATGGGGGGTGTCGTCGACGATGCTTTTTTGTTGGTGTTGGTGTTCTTCTTCTTCTTCTTACTATGGTGATGATGATATTTTGGCGGTCGTCTCGCAGAGTTGCGCAGAGCGGTAGTTCGCGTGGAAGATACGAACAGAGAAGAGGCGCGAGAAGAGGTCGAGGAAGAGGCGTGCATCATCATCATCATCATTAATAATAGTGAAGATGTGTTTCTTTTTATTTGCTTGTTTTTCTGCGTCCACGTGTTTGGTCTTTTCTGTTTCCTTAAAAAAAAAACAAAAGGGAAAAGGGAACACGCACAATAAGTCGCGCGATACAAAAAAAGAAGCTTCGTGGTGTTCCAGCATCGAAATGCAG
>Ga0115011_10001728_pt1 | contig 15608 bp, 9 predicted proteins | sample TroAtlMetagenome_2_FD_88705 | JGI IMG/M metagenome (GOLD analysis project Ga0115011, IMG submission 88705) | Marine eukaryotic phytoplankton communities from Atlantic Ocean - Tropical Atlantic ANT8 Metagenome | ecosystem: Environmental > Aquatic > Marine > Oceanic | place: Tropical Atlantic...
ACGACAACACCGCCGCCGTACGCCCATTACCAGGCAAAAAAACGCGCGAAGGGTAACGGCATGGGGGGTAGTGGGACAAGTGTCTTTCAAATAAGGAGTTATTGGCGTGCTGACCAAGCTCGCCTTGTGGCCGACGTTCCAGCGAGATAGCGTTCATTCCAGACGGAAAGAATCCATCGCTAGCCACCCCCCCTTCGGAACATTGTCGAGGCATGTTTTCCTCGCCAGACACCGAAAAATGAGGGCTCGGTGAGTCCACCTCCGGAGATCCACCGGAGTCGAGTGATGCGTTTGAGTAAAGGAGGCAAACAAGGGTGTTGGTCGGGACAAAGACGGTGTGGCAAAGCCACGGGCAATTCACACCGGTGGAGGTCCTCGAGATCGGCCCCTATCGATGTTTGCGCATTGGCGAGGACACGCAACTGACTCAAGGCTATATGCACCGGACGAATCCACTGGATTTTCGCTCGGAGTACCTTCGTCAGCAAATGGCGGCCAGCCTGGGGGTCGACTCACCGCTGCGAGCCCTGTGTCTTGGGTTAGGGGTCGGTGCCATGCCTCGATTGCTCCGTGCGCTCTACCCCCAAATTGCCGTAGATGCCGTCGAACTCGAACCGGCAGTGGTCGAGGCCGCATGTACTCATTTTGGATTGGAGACGAGTAGACACCTCCAGATTCACGTGGCCGATGCTCGACAATTCGTGCGTCGACCCGACATTCGTGGTCGCTACGATCTGGTCTTCGTGGACTGCTACGACAGCAGAGCAATCCCCGACGCTCTCAGGCGCTCTGACTTTTATAACGATCTGGTCGCCTGCATCAGCCCAAAAGGACTCTTGTCAGCCAACATCGTCCAGGGGCGACTCGGCGCCCTTTCTGTGATTACGCACTGCCAGGACCGACTCGCTGAGCCCTGGGCCATTGCGGCGCCGACCAAATCAAACTGCGCTATTTTCGGCCGTCTAAACACACCACTTCATCGCCTAGATTTGCTCACACAGGCACGCCACTTCGATGCACTCGGGCATGTTCCCATCAAGCTCGAAACCGAAATTCAGCGGGCTGTTCCCCTCAGTCGCTATCGAGCGAACCGTCGGGTGCGTAGATGATCGCCTGATCGCGATCTGACGCTCGTCTGCGCCCTCAGACACTGGTAGTCTCGTTCCATGTCCAAGGAACGCCCGTTACCGCCGATCCCTCTGGGACCGTTTGACCTGCTGGCACCGGCCGGTCGTGGGGCGATGGCCGAAGTCTGGCGGGCAGTCCATCGTGCTCAGCGCAAGACTGTAGCGGTGAAGGTCGTGACCATTCCGGCGGGCCGGGAAGTGAAGTTTCGGCGTCTCTTCGTTCACGAGCTCCAAAACGCCGCGCGGTTGAACCATAACTCGATCGTGCAACTCTTGGACTACGGAGAGATTCCTGCCTCCGTGGCCGAATCCACCAATTGGCGATTGCCCCGAGATGCCCCGTATTTGGTGATGGAGTGGCTCCCCGGCGGGACATTGGGCTCAAAGCGTGGGCAAATCCGCTGGCCCGAGCTCAGATCGACTCTCCTGGTTCTGCTCGATGCTCTGGCACATGCGCACGCCCGCGGCGTCATTCATCGCGATCTCAAAACCGACAATGTGCTCGTAGGAGAACGTGGTCCCGTCTTGACCGATTTCGGACTCGCCCACTCGTGGAATGACGAGGAGTTGACCGCCGATCAAGTGGTGATGGCGGGGACGCCGAATTACATGGCGCCCGAACAAGTTTTGGGTGAGTGGAGAGCCCTGGGCCCCTGGACGGATCTCTATGCGATGGGCTGTTTTGCCTGGTCTCTCGCGTGTGGCCACGCGCCTTTCGCAGGCCGAAAGCCGGTTTTTATCTTGCAGGCCCAGGTGACGGAGAAACCACCGGCCTTCAAGCCCAAGATGCCCATGCCGCCAGGCCTAGAAGATTGGCTTTTGCGTCTCTTGGCCAAGAAACCTGCCGATCGGTTTCAGTATGCAGCAGACGCAGCCTTGGCGCTCCTCAAGCTGCCGGATACGGCTGATCACGTGGACGCCCTCTTGGCCAATCTTCCCGAAGACGTCGATGACGAGGGCGAGAATACTGTGGTGACCCCACCGGTTTTCTTACCCGTGACCGAGGTTTCATGGGCCGAAGAGCGGGGAACGTCGGATATTCCACCCATGCCAGACAGCTGGCAAAGGCCTGAGAATACGCACGAGAGCCTCGGGCTCCACGGGGTTGGACAGGCGTTGTTCCGACATAGAGAGCGTCGATTCGTCGGCCGCATGAAGGAGCGCGATACGCTTTGGCGTACCTTGCGTGAGACGTTGGACGGTCAAACCGCTCGCATGGTGCTCTTCCGTGGGCCCGCCGGCCATGGAAAGCGTCGTATCGGACGCTGGTTAGCCAATCGTGCCCATGAATTGGGCCAAGTCATCATTGCTCACGCCACCCATGATGACCCCCCCGGTCCTTCATCGGGGATGGGGCCGATGATGGCGAGACTCATGCGCAGCACTGGCCTCACCGGTACGCGCCGAGCCAAACGAATTCGCTCAGCGCTGGGTCTCTCGGATGTAGAAGACGAACTCGTGGTCGCTTTGGCCGCAGCAACGGACTGTGATGGCCAGTTCGAGCAAGGTGCAGTCAGCGTAACCCTCGGCTCGGGGAGTGACCACTATGCCGCGATTTGTGATGGACTGACCCAATTGGCGGGAGATCGGGGCGTTGTCCTCTGCTTGGACAATCTACAGTGGGGTTGGAACACGGTTCGTTTTTGCGAGCACGTGCTTCGCCACGAGAAAGATTTTCCATTCCTCATCGTTGCAACCCTGGACGTGAGCGTCGAAGGCGCACGTGTTTTTGACCACGTCTTTCTCAATCGACTCCGCTCATCCTCTCAATTTCAGTGCATTGACCTCGGCGCCCTAGAAGAGGCGGATCATCGCGGACTCATTCAGAACTATCTCCCCTTCGATCCTGCGTTGGTCGATCAATTGGTGGATCGAACCCAGGGCAATCCACTTTTCGCCGATGAGTTGATTCAGCACTGGATTGAATCCGATGCCCTCGAGAACGGGAGCCACGGGTTTCGACTGACGCGAGGTGGGCAGCACTCACTCCCCGGCCAGGTGAGCGACGTCTGGGCCGAGCGGATCACATTGGCCCTTCGCGAAGCGGAGCCCTCTGCCGCCGAAGCCCTGGAGATCGCAGCCGCACTGGGACACGAGGTCTCCGTGGGCGAATGGGCAGCAGTATGCGAACGCGCCGGGTTTCAGTTTCCAGTCAATGGATACGCAGAACTCCGCAATGCGCGACTGGTCACCCAAGCCGATGATGATCCCGATGAGACGAGTTGGCGTTTCACCCATCCAATGCTCCGGGAAGCCCTCCAAGAGAAGGCCCGCAAAGCGGGTCGGTGGTCCCAATGCAATCGATTGTGCGCTGAAATCTTGTCCAGCCGAGAAGACATCGACCCACAGCGTCTCGCCAACCACTGGATGGAGGCAGGGCTCTACGAGAATGCCATCGTTCCCCTACGCGATGCTGCAGACCGAGCGCTCGAGCACGGCGACTTCGGAGCAGCCAGTATCTCTTTGATCAATTGTGCCCGAGCTCTTCGAGCGACTGGGGTCACCCGATTCGATGTCCGCTGGACGGGTACACGTATTCGGTGGGCAGAATGTTACGCCGGTCGCGCCGATTATGAATCAGCACGTCGCTGGTCCAGTCGAGCGGCGACAGAAGCGCAGACGCAGGGAAATGATCGCCTGTATGTGCGGGCCCTGCATTCGTTGGGGAATATGGTCTCCCACATCGAAGAGCCGTCTCACGCCACAGAGACGTTCATCGTCGCAGCCACGGTGGCACGCCGACTCGACGATCCCACCCTAGAAGCCCTGGCGCTCGAAGACCTTGCTCGAAATCGAGCACTGACCGGACACCTCGCGGAAAGTCGCGCCCTATACGATGACGGCCTGGCTGCCCTCGGTGATCAAGCCCCTTGGCTACAAGGACGACTCCTCAGCGGGCTGACCGACGTCGCTCGCCGGGCCGGCGACATGAATCAAGCCGCGAAATTATGCGAGGAAGCACTGGACTGTTTACGGGCCGCCGGGTTCAGGCAAAGTGCCGCGGAATGTGAGGCCCTCACAGGTGACTTGGCCCGATATCGAGGCGACCCCGTCGAAGCTGAGCGCCACTACCGCGAGGCGAAGCGTCTCTTTGATGCCAAGGATTCCCCGATCGAAGCCGACATCCAATGCCGGATCGTGCCATTGATGATGGAGACCGGTCGATATGAAGAAGCGCAGAAACAGATGCTCGGCATCTTGGCCCACCCGGTCACAGGTCGCTACGGCGTGACACGCTACCTGGCGCGCACAGCGATGTTGGTCTGCGCCGCCCACAGCTACACGTGGTCACTATGGGATCGACATGTGCAATTCCTAGAGCCGCTATTCTCCGGCCGCATCACGGACCCGGCCATCGCTGACCTGTCACTCAAGGCTGCCGCTGCGGCCCGGCTCAATGGCGCCCCAGACCACGCAACTCAGGCGTGGCGCTTGGCCTATCAGCAATTTACAGCCTTGGGTCGCAAAGGCGATGCCGACAAAGTGAAAGCCCTTTGGCAAAAAGGGTGAGTTTGAAGCGGAATGTCGTCGTCAGCGGTGGGTCTCGCAGGACGTAATCTGATTTGCGCATAGCCGCTGACAATTGGGGTCATTCCCCTGACAGTCGTTTTCACGAAAGCAATCGAACACTGCGACGAGACGTCGGTAGCCTTCGGGACTGGACATGACGATACAATTGTCCACGCACACCCGCTCGCCTTCGCACGTCTGCAAACATGCGTTGAACTGGAGGCAAGTCGCATTGCCTGCGGGCATCACCTGAGGACCGACACAGGCCTCGACCTCGGCCGCGCAGTTCGCATTGACGCACGCTTGGTCACCAGGGGCGCAGCCTGCAGCATTGATGCAATCGATCGCTGTGACCCAGGCGCTGTATCCTTCGACACTGGCCTCGGCTACACACTGATCAAAACACGCTTCATCCCCTTCGCAGGCCGAAACACATTCATTGAATTCCCCGCAGGTCCCCATGCCCATCGGGGCACTCCCGAAACACGCTCCCCACTCGTCGCCGCATACGTTTTGAATGCAGGCCGTTTCCGCTGGGGCCGGGCAGCCCGACGTTTCGATACAGGCGCCGAGGGTAAAGAAAGCGTTGAAGCTGGTGGGACTCGAATCTCCATAGCAGGCACTCGTACACGCTACGTCGCCCTGTTCACAGGCGGCCAAACAGTTGTTGAGCTCTCCGCACGAACTCATACCCATGGGGCCCGCCGGTTGGGGGCCGTAGCATGCCGTCATTTCCGCCTGACAGTCATTGAACCGGCATGCAAAATCGCCGTCTGGACACGCCTCGACACAGTCGAGCACGGCGGTGTACTGCCCATGGCCTTCGGGACTGGCTGAGCGATAGCAATCATCGCGGCAGGGGATGTCACCGGCTACGCATTCGGTCAGGCAGGTCCGCAACTCCGCACAGGTGAGAACACCCATTCCCGCCGGAGGTGGCGCCGGCGGCGGACCGTAACAGGCGACCAACACGTCGGCGCAACGTTCCTCCATACACTCATCGCTAAAACCGCCCCCGGGCTCACCGCACCCTTGGTCGCGGCCACACGCGAAGATGGCATCGTAACGGGTTGATGTCTCTGCGGGCGCTGCTTCACGGCACATCTGTGCGCACGGCCCGGTGCTACAACTGGCGAGACATTCAGCAAGGGCTGCGCAGGCCGGGTCGCCCATGGGCCGAGGCGGTCCAGCCGCGTCCATGGAGGACTCCACATTACCGGCGTCGACCACCGGAATCAGATCCGCCCCGGCATCGACGGGCGGCGCCGACGGGATCTGCATATCCCGGCCACCGAGAGTGGGGGTGCCGATATCGGCTTCACCGACTGTGACGACACCGGATGTGCCTTCCGCACAGCCCAATGCCAACGACGAAAAAAACGCGACCAGGATGCAATAACGACCCATGACAATCTCCCTTGGCCCACCCCACCAAAACCACCCGAACGTACGCAAAGTCGGCCTCCGGCTCAAATGATTCACAGTTAGTTCTCTCTAGCACGTACACCACGGCTCACGCTTGGCGCGCGTGCGGGGTGCGCGCGCGCTACGCGGGGCTGGTAGCAAATGACGTCCGGGTGCGGTACATCACGCGGCGACATAGGGCTATTTGTCGGCACTCTGTACCTGGGGGTCAGGAAATGAAGCGCATCGGCATTATCAATCGAGGCGAACCTGCCATTCGATTCCTCAACGCTTTGGACGCATTGCGTCGAGAAGAAGTGGACGCACCGGAATCTGTGGCGCTCTACACCGACGCGGACGCAGACTCGGTCTACGTTCGCTCCGCGGAACATGCCATTCGAATCGGCGAGGGTCGAACAGCGTACTTAGACGCTGACGTGGTCACGGCCGCCCTCCTCGAAATGGAGTGTGATGCGGCCTGGCTCGGCTGGGGTTTCGCTTCCGAAGACGGTGATTTTTGCAGCGTTCTAGAAGCGGCAGGGATCACGTTACTCGCCCCTCGGCCGGAGACCATGAAGGCGCTGGGTGACAAGATCGCGGCCAAGAAACTGGCCGAGGCTCATAACGTCCGGTCGCCCCATGGGCCATCGTCCAAACGCCCGAAGAGGCAGAGAAAGCATGTGGAAAAATCGGCTTTCCTCTCTTGATCAAAGCGGCGGGTGGCGGTGGTGGACGCGGCATTCGCCGAGTCGACGCAGTGGAAGAGATTGCCACAGCGTTCGTGAGCGCTCGTGATGAAGCCGCACGTTCCTTTCGCAGTGCGGGCGTCTTCATGGAGCGTTGCGTCGAGAACGCCCGACACATCGAGGTGCAAATTCTCGGGGACGGTGAAGGCGGGGTCCGTGTATTGGGTGTCCGCGACTGTTCGCTCCAACGGCGGCGTCAAAAAGTGCTCGAGGAGTGCCCCGCACCGCATTTGCCTGTGGAGCGAGCCAACGCCCTGAAGATGGCCGCCGAACGTTTGTGTTCAGCGGTTCGATATCGCAGTGCCGGCACCGTAGAGTTCCTCTTTGATCTGGACTCAGACGACATCTACTTCCTCGAGGTCAACACACGACTCCAAGTGGAGCATCCCGTGACCGAAGAGGTCTTCGGAATCGATCTGGTGCGCGCCCAAATCGATCTGGCACGGCAACGCCCCCTCGAGGAGAACGAACCCAGCGCTCGTGGATGGGCAATCGAAGCCCGTGTCTGTGCCGAAGATCCACAGAACAATTTCACGCCGGCTCCCGGACGACTGGTCCGTTTCGTCCTCCCATCAGGGCCTGGTCTACGGGTCGATACCGGCTTCACCGAAGGCGATACGATCTCCGAAGACTTCGATCCGCTCATCGCCAAGGTCATTTCCTGGGGCCCTGACCGAAAGTCGGCCCTCGCCCGGTTGAGCCGAGCACTCGAACACACGCGTATCGTAGTCGACGGCGGCACGACGAACCTTGCCTTCTTGCGTGCACTCTTGCTTCGAGAAGACGTACGCGCTGGCGTCATCGACACTGGCCTGATCGACCGACTCCATGTGGAACCGCCGGTGGGCGCCGGCATTGCAATGCTGGCCGCTGCCGTAGACCGATTCTTGGTCAAAGGTGACGAGCAATCGGGTACGGACCGTCATCGGATCGAAGCAGGTGCTGACTTATTCGTGTATCGGGTGGGTCCAGATACTTTCCGAGTCCGGGGGGACGGCGGGGCTGTCACCGTACGTCATGCCCACGACGGTCCTTACCAGAGTTGGGTCGAGGTCGAAGAAAGACGCTACCGCATCGAACGCGCGCCAGGAGATACGACCTTCGTCGTAGACGGCGTGCCACATCGCGTGGCTGCGGCCACCGGTGGGGCTGTAACCGCGCCGTCTTCGGCATTGGTATTGGCCATTCCCGTCAAGATCGGCGACGTGGTCGAGGCCGGTGCCTGTGTAGCTGTTCTCGAATCCATGAAGATGGAGGTCCGAGTCGAAGCGCCGCACGCTGGCATCATCCGGGACATTTTGGTGAAAGCCGGCGGTCAGGTGAAGACCGGCCAAACGCTATTGGTCGTCGAATCCGAAGACGCCGACACCCCGTCTGAAGGCGCTGCCGCCGCCATTCCATGGGAGGTAGGTCCCCCCTCGGCTGAAGACGCAATCGAGCGTCTCCGTGGTGCCCTCATCGGGTGGGATTTCCATCCAGAGCAGGTCGTCGAAGACCTCCGCTTCGCACGAGGTCCCGCCGCCGTAGCCCTGCTCGAGACCTTCGTGGACATCGCGGAGCTCTTCGAGCGGCGACCCGCTCAACAACGGGATGTCGCTGATGGGGCCGCCGATGTCGTCTCGCCCGATGTCTGGTTCGAGACCCTTCTTCAGCGCGGTGCCGAAGCACTGTCAGAGGAACGCCGGGGTGTACTGGAACGCGCCGTCGGCCGACTGGGCGTGGACGCGCTGACACCCTCACCCGCCCTGACCGACGCTCTCCTCAGACTCCGCCGAGCGGGGGCTGCACTCCCCCAAACGGTGCCTGCTGCAGTCATTGTAATTCGCAAATTGACCGAAGCACCCATCCGCTTACTCGACCGACTGGCGGACATTGATCCCTCGCGCTTTAGGAAGATCCGCGAAGCCGCTGACCGGGCCAGGTATCGACTCTTCGAGCGACCGGCCCACCTCCGCTCACAACGTCGTGCAGAAGAGCGCGCACAAAGTCTGCTGGAGCAGCTCCGCGAGAACTCCGTGGACTGGACAGACGTCATGGCTGCCCCGGAATCGCTGGTGCCGGTCTTTGCACCCCAAGCTGCCGATGGCTGTCCCATTGCAGCCGAAGCGGTCGCTCGGCGTCTGGAATGGAACGAAGGGACCCCTTGCAACCAGGTCGAGATGGGTGAACGCCCCGGATTCGTGGTGGGCGTTGATCACAATGACGGCGTGCTTTGTGTGACGATTCGACCGAGCGAAGTACTCGAAATGATCGAACACAGCCGGGTGCATGGTCCACTTCGCCGCCTCGACTTGGTCTTGGTCCCCGAAGATGACGATAAAGCCGGTCATGAGCTCCTCGGCGACGTCATCGAGAGCTTAGAGTCAGTCAATCAAACGGCACCGCTCTGGCGTGAACTCTGTTTGATCGCCATCGCCGCTGGCGATTACGCCGTCCGAAGATTTTTTGCGGATGGGAGCGAGCGGACGGACCGACGAGACGTCACCCCGAGCACAGCACGGCGTCTAGATCTCGATCGACTCAGTCGCTTCGACTTCCAGCGTCTACCCAGTGACGAGGATGTGGTGCTCTTCTTGGCCCGCGCCTGGGAAAATCCCGATGACCGACGCTTCTTCGCATTCGGTGAAATTCGAAGCCTGGAGCGGGCCCCGGGATATCCGCTCCACCTCCCGGACGTAGAGCGTGTATTTCACGCGGCCCTTCGAGCCATCGAAGCCGCCCGAGAGGAGCATGATCCACGGCAGCGACTGCAGTGGAATCGGATTACGCTGCGCATCGTCCCAGTGATTCCTATGGCCCCCGAGCTGATGCAGCGTTATATCGAACGCCTGGCCCCGGCCGCCATGAACATCGGGCTCGAAAAGGTCGTGGTTCGTGGTCGATTCCGGGACCGGGAAACCCCCGACGAACAGAGCACTTTGATGGACTTGTCCATCGAACCGCGGCCTGGTGGTCGACGAATTAACTTCTCCACCAAACCGGCCTCACATCGACCGCTGATGCCATTGACCCCCTACGAATCCCGCGTCGTCGTGGCACGTCGTCGCGGGCTCACTCACCCCTATGAGATCATTCATCTCTTGGAGACCAGCCCGCGTTTTCCGCGCGGCATCTTCGAAGAGTACGATCTCGACGAGGAGGGGCGTCTCCGCCGGGTCGCTGGTCGACCCCGGGGTGGCAACACCGCTGGCGTTGTTTTCGGCGTAATTCGAGGACAAGACAGAGCCACTCAAGCCCCCATCAACCGGGTTTTGGCTCTCTCGGATCCAACGATGCATATGGGTGCCCTCGCGGAGTCGGAATGTCGAAGATTGATCGCAGCCATCGATCTAGCCAAACGATTGGACATGCCTTTGGAGTGGGTTGCGGTCAGCGCCGGCGCCCGAATCGATTGGCATAGCGGTACCGAGAATCTCGACTGGACCGCCCAGGTTCTCCAAAAGATCGTCCACTTCACCCAAGAAGGTGGCGAGATCAACATCCTGGTACCGGGTATTTGCGTCGGTGCACAGGCCTATTGGAACGCCGAAGCGACGATGATGATGCATACCCGTGGGCTCTTGGTCATGACCAACCAAGGCACCATGGTGTTGACCGGAAAACGCGCCCTTGATTTCTCGGGGTGCGTCTCCGCGGAGGATGATTTGGCCCTGGGTGGGTACACCGCCATCATGGGACCCAATGGACAAGCCCAGGCCCATGCATCGGATTTGGGCGACGCCTATCATCTTCTCTTCCGCTACTACAGCCACACCTACGTACCCGCGGGAGAGAAGAGGCCTCCCCGTTATCCAACCCAAGATCCCGTAGATCGTGACGTCACGCTTTCACCTTATCCCGACGATTTGGGCCATGGGTTCAATACATTGGGTGAGCTCTTCTCCTTGGAGCATAATCCCGATCGTAAGCGCCCCTTTGCGGTCCGCCCCGTGATGAGCGCCGTAGCCGATACGGATGCAGAGCCAGTGGAACGCTGGGGAGCACTCCGAGGTGCCGAAACGGCCGTCATCTGGGAGACCCGCGTAGGCGGGTACGCGACCACGCTCATCGGCATTGAAAACCAACCCATGAAGCGGCTTGGACAGCGGACGGAGAGTGGCCCAGACACCTTTGCCGCGGGCACCCTGTATCCTCAGGCATCCCGCAAAATGGCGCGCGCGCTCAACGCTGCGAGTGGCCGACGGCCCGTGGTTGTCTTGGCCAATCTCTCGGGATTTGACGGCTCACCGGAGTCACTCCAGCACCTGCAGTTGGAGTATGGCGCCGAGATCGGTCGTGCCGTGGTCAACTTTGATGGACCGATCCTCTTCATCGTCCTCTCCCGTTATCACGGGGGCGCTTATGTGGTGTTTTCCAAGGCCCTCAATCCTGGGCTCGAGTCGGCAGCCATCGAAGGCAGCTACGCTTCGGTCATCGGTGGGGCACCGGCGGCGGCCGTGGTCTTTGCCGGCGAGGTTCGGCGACGGACTAAAGCACTGGGTGGTGGTCCCGAAGCGCAGGCTGCGGCAACGGCCGAACTGGCCGCCCGCTTCGACGGTATCCACACCGTCGAGCGCGCCAAGCAGGTAGGTTCCATTGACGACATCATCGCGGCGGGACGACTTCGTCCGTACATCGTGGAGTTGTTGGCCAAGGATGCCTCGGCAAACGCGCCGCGAATGACCAGCCCACCCAAGAGCGCCGCATGGTCAAACACCCCACCCCCGTCCGACCCCGAGCCTGTGAGTGAATAGGCTGGGCGAGAATCACCGACTGGTTGGTGACCTCGACCACGCCACGGGCCCGTTCGTCTTTTGTTGCGAACATGCCGGTAAGGCACTCGTGGGCGGTGTCACCCCGACGGCGTCTGACCGGCTGCTACTGGACGATCATTGGGGATCTGACATCGGTGCGGGGACGGTGACCGAGTCCCTCGCTCGCCAGACGGAGAGCGTCGGTATCTTGGGACTCGTCTCGCGATTGTGGGTCGATTTGAATCGAGTCGAGACCTCGGAGACGCTGATCGTCGAATCGTGTGGCGGTATCCCGGTTTCATTCAATCGAAATCTAGACCAACAGCAACGACAAGAGCGAATCACACGCCATCACACGCCATATCACCACGTTCTGGGTGAGTTGATCTTGAATCGACGCACTTTGGGACCCACCAGACTGGTTTCCATTCACAGTTTTACGCCCGTCTGGGAGGGCGTTCCGCGTGAGATGGAAATCGGCGTTTTGTTCGCGGACGACACACCCGCCATGCACGCGGTTGCAGATGCGCTCCGAATGGAGGGTTTCGTCACGGCACTCAACGCACCGTACTCGGGCCAAAGTGGGAACTTGATCTACTCTGCCATGCTCCATGGCGGGCGAGCCCAGATTCCCTACTTGGAACTCGAGATTCGACAAGACTTGATCCGGACCACCAAGTCGGCGGAAGAAGTAGCCACGCGTATCGCGCGTGCGCTCTCTGTCTTTCGGCCTTAGAGCGCTCCGGGGTTCGAGAATACGAGAGGACAGCAACATGATTCGGCTGCTTTTGAGCCTAATGGTATTGGCGGGGTTGACGGTCGCGTGTGACGACACGACTTCGGACGACACCGGCAATGACGCCGGTGCTCCGATGGATGCGGCAGCCGGTGGCGACGACAACATCTGGGACCAAAACATGCCCGATTCGGATCCAATTGGGGGTCCGCAGGACATTGTCGTGGAACCTTTTCGGCTCCAGATGGTTTCGGATATCGACGTGGAGTCCGCACCGGAATCGGTGACCATTCGGAACGTGGGTGGTAGTAATTTGACCATCACCGGACTGGATCTGACCCAACCTGAGGCTGGTCAGTTCCAATTGGTGAACGGGCCGAGTTTACCCGCCGTCATCGAGGCGGGCAGTCAACTCGACGTCCAGGTGAGCTTCACGCCGACCGCCATGGGTCCCCAAGCGGGAAGCCTAGCCATCACCAGCGACGACCCTGATGGAGGCGAATTGACGGTCGAATTGGCCGGGAAGATCTTCAATAGTTGCATCACAGCCATGCCGGGAACCGTCGATGTCGGCCCCGTCGATCTGGGCGCCCGTAGCGGCACCTCAGCGGCTCAGATCATCAACTGCGGCGACCGGCCAATCACCCTCAGCGCGATTCGAATCGAGGACAACACCGGGTTCTCTTTCGAACCTCAGCGCGGTCGAGAGATCGCCGGTGCGGTACTGGAGCGCGGGCAAAATTTCGCCGTCGACGTTTGGTATCAAAACGACACACTCATCGCTGGTACGGGAACGACGGCTTACCTCTACGTCGACACCGACACCGTCGGCGTGGACCCCCTCAGAATCCCCCTCCGTGCACGTGGTGGCAGCGGAGAGAGTTGTCTGATCGAAGTCGCTCCCGATCGCGTCGAGTTCGGGACCGTCCGGATTGGAACGACCAGCGCCATCGAGCTTGAAGTCACGAATGCCGGGACCGGTGAATGCGAGCTCAGGGGGGCGAATTTGACGGACCCCAATACGGCGATCGGCAATGACTTTACGGTCACTCGAGACCTGGAGGTGGATCGACTCGCGGCCCAAACCAGTTTGACCATTGAGATCACCTACTCACCGACCATCGATAGCCCTGTCGGCGACCGAGCAAACTTGGTCGTGGCCTACCACGATCCCCATGTGAATCAGAATAGAACGGCGCGCGCCTTCGTTCAGGGCACGGGATCCACATCCCGCTTCGGCGCGGTCCCCGAAGAGCTCAATCTGGGGGAGGTGACCGCCCCCGATTGCGCATCTAAGCCGATGACAGTCTTGGCGCAGAACTTTGGGTTCGTCCCCATCTGCGTCAGCGAATATCGATTCGAAGGCCTGAGCTGCAATAAATTCGTGCTCTTGGAAGAGCCCGAAATCAACGGGTGTATCCCATTGGCCGATGGAGAGTCTGTTGCCTTCCCCATCAAGTACCAACCCGTGGGGACCGGCGAAGATAGATGCACTATCGTGGTCACCTCAGACGCCATGGAGACAGCGAGCATCGAACTCAATCTCGTGGGCCGTGGGGTGGCCAGCGCCGCGACGCAGGACACCCATACGGTGGGCGAACTCAACCCCCGTGAGCGAGCCTGGTTTACGCTCCGCCGGCCGGCCGTCGAAGACTCCGTCGAAGTGTTCGTCAACGACCAGATGAACGGAGACTGGGAGTTCCACGTCGAGCGCAATGAGATCTTCTTCGAGCGAGGTGACCACCCCGCCGAAGATGACGAGGTCCGCATCGAGTATCGCGCGATCTGCTTCGATCGAGAGTAGTCCGAAAGCGCACCCGTCGAATGATGGACGCACCCTCATAGCGAGGTGTACAGAGGTGAGTATTCGGTGCGTCATGAGGGTTGAGAGAGTTCGAGGATGGTCGGCCTTCCGGCCGACCTCTGACTCATCCCAATCCCCTCTAGGCGATCACTTGGGGCAGGTTTTCTGAGGCTTGACCTTATCGGCGAAGCACACCTTACCGACGTTATCGGCACAGAACTTGGGCCCCAACCCTGGGACCGTCAGCAGCGTCTTCCAGTTCTTGAAATTCCAGACAGCCTTGCCGGACTTAGTCGCAGCAGCCCGCTTGGCGGCTCGGTGAGCGATGATCGCTTTGGCCTTTATCAGCCCAGCCCCCTTGAGTTCCTTTTGAATCTGCTTGGCACTGGCCTTGTCGATGTTCAGACACGGGGCGGCAAAGGCCGGGCCCGCAAACAACAAGCCAAAGAACGCGAATGCACAGAGGATCTTCTTCATAACTCTCTCCTAATGAATCGGGCCGAGCCCGAAAATCAACGAACTCCCGAGGCAAAGCCTCGGAGGCACTACGGCCGGTTCCCCGAGATTATTCAACCCCAAGCAAATTTTCTTGGAATGAGACATCCACTGGCGAAATGGCTAAGTGAGATCCAGCGCAGAGCGGAGACGACGGACCCGTTGAACATCGACCGGATTTCTCCAATCGCCGTCCTGCTTGAGCCAACTGCCGACGATAATGGCCGCCGCGGAATCAGCCACGGTTCCGACGTTGTCGGGATTGACCCCGGAGCCTACAACCACTGGACAGCCGGCAGATGCAGCGGCCTCCACATCACTGGGCGCAGTCGGGGCGCCGGTTGCTGTGCCGGTCACCACCACCGCATCAGCACCGCAGAAGACGGCCCCATGGGCCCAATCGGCGAGGCTCAAATCGGCGGTAACGGCGTGAGCTGAGTGTTTTTTCTGGATGTCAGCCCACACTTCGATGGTGCTCCCCAGAGCCTGTCTCGCCCGGAGGAGAGGACCGGCAGCAGCATCAATCCAGCCCTCGTCGGCAACGTGAGCGTAAGCAAAGCCTTCGGCGCGAATGAAATGCGCGCCGGCTGCAACGGCAACACCCAGCGCTTCTCGATTGGCGGCTGCGAGCACTTGAACACCGGTGGGTAAACCGAAATCGACCACGGTCGCTGTCGCTCGACCCATGGCGGCCACGGTCTCGGGCGCAACAGAACCGCGGAGATAGGGGACATCGCCCATATTCTCGACCAAGAGAAGATCACACCCACCAGCCACGAGAGCATCGGCATCTCGCCGCGCAGCCTCGAGGACTGCATTGATATCGCCTCCCCAGCGTGGGCTTCCGGGAAGCGGTAGAAGGTGAACCATTCCGACCAGGGCGCACTTTCCCGGGGTGAGCAGGGGGGGCTTTGACATGGTCGACACTATGGTTTCTCGGTCGATACGACGATGAACTCGACCCGCCGATTGTGGGCACGGCCCCCTTCGGTGTCATTGGTCGCACGCGGCCGATCGGGCCCAAATCCGACGGTCGTGATCCGTTGAGCCATA
>Ga0115011_10001732_pt1 | contig 15570 bp, 9 predicted proteins | sample TroAtlMetagenome_2_FD_88705 | JGI IMG/M metagenome (GOLD analysis project Ga0115011, IMG submission 88705) | Marine eukaryotic phytoplankton communities from Atlantic Ocean - Tropical Atlantic ANT8 Metagenome | ecosystem: Environmental > Aquatic > Marine > Oceanic | place: Tropical Atlantic...
AGCCGGCATCATTCTCGCCCTGGGCGTCAGTGTGGCTGCGGTCAACTTCTTGCATCGCTGGCGAATTCGAGACGCGGAACAAACGCGTGAACTCGTCTCTCTCAACGCCAAACTCCGACAGGAAATGGCAGATCGGACCGAAGCCGAACGTCGCCAACGCAAAATGGAAGCGCAGATTCGCGAATCCCAAAAAATCGATGCCGTGGGTCAATTGGCATCGGGAATGGCGCACGAACTCAATAATGTGCTGACCACGATCATGTGTACAGCCGACATGATGCGCCAAAAAAACAGCAGCCCCACCGTATTGGACTCTTCACTGGCACGGGTGCTCAAGGCCGCCGAACGAGGCAGTAAACTCACCACCGATCTCCTCGGATTCGCGCGGAGAGGCAGCCGAAACCGCTCCGTCTTCTCAGCGAACGAGACCGTCGGTGAAGTGGTGGATTTGATGCAGCGTACTCATCGGGGGCGGGTGACGTTCTCGACGCAGCTCACGCAGGACTTGCCACCCATCGCCGGCGATCCATACCTCCTGTTCCAAGCCTTGGTGAACCTCTCGATCAACGCCGTGCATGCCATCAATGAGGCAGGCACAGTCAAGGTAACGACTCGACGAGGCCCGACCATGGAACACGCGCCAGCCGGCACCGTACAGGTACTCGTCGAAGACCAGGGCAAGGGCATGACCGCCGACGAGAAAATGCGCGCATTCGAGCCCTTCTACACCACCAAGGCCGCTGGCGAAGGAACCGGTTTGGGCCTCTCGATGGTGTACGGCACGGCTCAGGAGTTCGGAGGGGATGTTGCGTTGGAAACCGCACCTGGGGATGGCACGACCGTCATCCTCACGCTCCCCGGCGTCGATGAAGAGATCACCACAGAAGCAATCAACAAAACTCGGCCTACTCGGCCGCGCTCCGGGTCAGTCTTGGTCGTAGACGATGACAACTTGGTGCGGGGCTTGGTGGTGGAAATTCTGCAACAAATGCAGCTCGATGTGACACTTGCCGCCGATGGAAGCGATGGTTTGGACACCTATATGGCGTCTCCCGACGGCTTCGATTTGGTGGTGATCGATATGGTGATGCCCCGCCTCGATGGCGGAGAGTTAATGCGTCGAATCTTGGAACGTACGCCCGACCAGCGTGCTCTATTGATCTCAGGCTATGCGAATCAAACGGTCATCGAACCACTTCTAGAAGAGCATCGACGCCGTTTCTTACGTAAGCCCTTCCCCCCCAAGAGCCTCCGCGACGCCGTCAACGATCTGCTACCGGAGACTCAAGAAGACAGCGAGACGCCCTCGGTCGGATCCACACCCGACGCTTCGCCCCATGTCCTGGTCGTAGAAGACCATGCTGCGCTGCGCAAATTGACTCGAGGCGCCCTCGAGGCCATCGGGATGACTGTGACGGTGGTCGAAAACGGGGAAAAGGCGCTGGACGCTTGCATCGATGGCGAGTTCGACATCCTGCTCTTGGATCTCCGTCTCCCCGGTTGGAGCGGCACGGAGACGGCCAAGCGTATTCGGGCAGCACTGCCTGGGCGACAGACTCCCATCGTGGGTTTGAGCGGCCGTGTCGAGGGCAATGAACGGGACGATTGCCTGGCCGCGGGGATGAACGGTTTCTTGGCCAAACCCTTTACGATCGAGCAACTCAAGACGGCGATCGAGACGCATCTCTAGCACCCCGTGATGGGTCTCTTCGGCCTCTTTACGCTCTAGAGCGACGAGGCGTGAGGATAAGGATTCGTCGTTTTCGGAGGCCCGAAATCAGGATTTGGAGAAATCACCATATCCACCGCCGAAGTACAGTAGCGGGGCCCCACTGCTCTCCTCGGGTAGAACAATCTGTTGGATCCGTCCCACAAAGATACCGTGATCCCCACCGGGGTGCAGCGCTTCGAGGGTACAGTCGAGTGAGGCAAGGCTTCCAGTCAGCAGCATGGGGCCATCGACGGCGCACCGGGTGTGGGCTACATCGGCGAAACGGCTGCGCTCCTCGGGCCACGGCTGCCAACGGCCATCAGCATCGACGATGCCACCGGCGAATCGATTGGAACGCTCCTCTTGGTCGCGGGCGAGGATATTGACGGCAAAGCCACCGGCCTTCGAGATTAAATCAAAGGTCTGGTTCTTGTTCTGGATACACACCAGCACCAACGGCGGATCCATGGAAACCGACGAAAAGGCACTTGCGGTCATCCCGTGATCGCCTCCATCCGGCGTGCGAACGGTAACGACGGTCACGCCAGAGGCGAACGAGCCCAAGGCGCGTTTGAAAGTTTGCTTGTCGATTTCAGCCATGGTGCCTCCTTAGAGGCTTCTTGTACCTCAGTGGCCGTTCAAATGCAGCCGATAGGGTGCCAATGCGCCCTCGTACCCGACCACGACGATGGTTTGTTCGCCAAACAGAGAAAACTGCTCGTCGCTGGTCGTGGAATCACTGCCTACAGGATTACCGAAAGCATCAAAGAGAATGTCCTCTTCGATCGGATCCCAAACATAGACGTCGAGATCTCCCGCACCATGATCGAAGATGAGGTCGAGGGTCCAATCGCCTGGATGCACGATCCGATAGAAATCAGGAGAGCCGTCACAGATACCGCCCACGATCTCCTGTCCCGCCGGGAGTTGACCGGCTGCAGCCGGTTGATCATTGGGTTCTTGCCCCTCTTCGACACACTCGTTCGGGCGAGGACCCGGCGCGGGGTTTTGGGGAGGACGCTCACCATTTCCCTGTTCACGCCGAGCCACCTCGGCCCAATCCTGAGCGTCGTCTTGAAGAACCATCATGTCACTGCGCCGAACGGCAAAAACCGTGGGCAGCACACTGACGATGGGGGCGTTATAGACCCTACCGGCCCCCTGCACCGTCTCGCCATCGCCGACTCGAATGCCAGGCGCGGCGCCAACATATCCATTGACGATCTGATTGGCGCGGCGACTGCTGAGCCAATTTTGCTGATTATCCTGGGTCTCGACGTACAGCAGTAAACCGCCTGCAGCCTCGATGCCTGCGGCATGGGCCGCCAATTGGCGGAGATATTGCCCACATGCGTTGCACCACTCCGCACCGATCACCACCACGACGATGCTGTAATGCGCGTAGGCCGGATCGCAGTGAAAGGTCTCCAAATCGAAAGCGAATGAGGTCCCGTCGGGCCCATAGGCTGTGGGCCAACTCAAACGAGGCATGACCGATCCCAGACGAATGCGGTCACCACTTTCGGGGTAGTTGCAGGGCGACATCGGCTGCGGCGAAGGCCAAGGCGCCGGCTCCGGCTCCGGCTCCGGCTCGGGAGCTGCAGGCGGCGGATCGACGGGGGGCGGCTCTACGGGGGGCGGCTCTACGGGCGGCGGGGACGGTTCGGCGGCGGGCGGATTGGGCTCGGGTGCCGCTTCCTCCTCGGGAGCAGGCTGTGGCGGTCCCGGTTCATCCCTATCCGGCGGCTCGGGCGCGGGAGACACGGATGTCCCACCCGGAGACATAATCGTCTCATTCGGCGCCTCTGGGGCTGAGGGATCACACCTGCCCAAACCACTCAGTTCCTCACGGATACACCGACCCACCAGGCAATCCACGTCGGTGGAACAGCCCTCGGCGCAACGCCCGAGAGAACACGTTCTCCCTGCCCCACAATCGCTCGCTATCGAGCATGTCAGGGGCTGATTTGGACCGTCTACTGCCAGTTCACCTTGGGCACAGCCAAGGGTGAACCCCACCACCCCCATCGTCAGCAATCGTCTCATTGGGCCCTCCCAGCATCTCGGCCATCGCGTGCATACTGAGCAAGATGCAGGCCAAGGGAGAGACTCTCGCGGGATTCGATTGCAGTAAGCATTGCGAGCCCATATCTGCCCACTGATCGAGGCTCGGTTGAGTCTTGCATGACGCTCTAACTTGTGGGAGGAGGCCTAGCTCAATTATTGTACTGTCTGTTGTTCTCCTGGATGTTTGCATGATCTCTGCCGTCGAGCTTCTCATCGACCATTTGGTCGACCACATTCAAGCTGCATACACCCGTGATTACGGGGTGTTGAAGCCGGAGTGTGCCAACATCGCCGCGTGGGCGACTCGAATGGCGCTGCAGAACATCCGTAACAGCGATGCGCTCTACCACAACGTCGAACACACGGCGATGGTGGTCCAAGTGGGCCTCGAAATCGTAACGGGGAAGCAGATCCGAGAGGGTGGCGTCAGCCCCGAAGAGTGGCTCAATTTCACGGTGGCCCTGGCCTGCCACGATATCGGCTACGTCCGAGGCGTCCTCCGTGGAGATCGTCCAGACGCGATTTTGACTGGCCGCGGGACTGAAACCATCCAATTGGAGGAGGGGGCGACCGATGCCGCCCTGGGCCCCTACCACGTCGATCGTTCACAGCAGTTCATCCGTGAGCGTTTTTCCGGGCACCCGGTCCTCGATGCCGAACGGATTTGCCAGAACATCGAGTACACGCGGTTCCCCATTCCCAAGGCAGACAGCCACATCAGTCCAACGGACTGTCCTGGACTCGTTCGAGCGGCCGATTTGATCGGCCAATTGGCCGATCCTCGCTATCTCGTCAAGCTGCCGGCGCTTTTCCACGAATTCGAAGAAACCGGCGCAAATAGCAGCTTCGGCTACAAGAGCCCCGAAGATCTCAGGCGCGCCTATCCTCGATTCTTTTGGAAATCAGTACGCCCGTACATCGGGGATGCACTGTCCTATCTACGCGTGACGTCACAGGGGGCGCTTTGGGTCGCCAATCTGCAGGCGGTCATCTTCGACGCCGAGCACGCCGAAGAACAAACCCACGTCACACCACTCCCCATCAAGGGTACCGGGCGAAAGGCCAAAAAGGCCTGAACACCGAGACAGCCAAAGATCCTGAGCAGCTCTGGTATTTCGCCTATGGGGCGAATATGTCCAACACGTTGTTTACGGGTAGACGAGGCATGAAGCCCGAAGCCTCTGAGGCGGGTGTGCTCTCAGGGTATCGACTCGCATTCGATCTACCGGGATTGGCAATCCTCGAACCCGCATTCGCCAATATTCATCCGGATCCCGATGGAGAGGTACACGGTGTTCTTTGGCGTCTCTCACCCGAGGACTTGGATCGGCTCGATCTCCAAGAAGGTGGCGGAGATGTCTACGAACGGCTCCCCGTCAGCGTGCTGGGTCGGAAGAGTGGGCCCATCCAGGCCACAGTCTATCGGTCCACGCGTGAACCCACGAACAAACGGCCATCGCGACGATACGTGGGCCTACTGCTCGAGGGGGCTCGCGAGGTCGAACTCGATGGGGATTATATTGCGTCTCTGGAAGCCGTCGAGACCCACTACATTCCGGGTCTGAGCGAATTGAGCCCACTCATCCTGCGTACGATGGAGTGGTGGTTCACTCGCCGACGCTGATCGGACCCTTAATCTAGAGGGTCGATCTCAATGAGTGCCTCGCTGGCGGCCCACAAGCGCTCAGAGAGACGGACATTCCGTGCCGCCCGACTCGGGCGCCGCGGCCGGCAATTGACGAAATAGTGTCCGGTGACGTCCGCCACCTTCGGCTCAGAGGCCAGGTAGATGGACGTTTTGGCCCCCGTCTCGGCCGAGGTGAGCACCCAAGAGCCCATGCGAACCAATCCGCCGAACCAGCCCGTCTCGCGCGCAGCGAATCCGGAGCGAATGGCACCGGGGTGGAGACAATTGGCCGTGATCCCAACGCCCGCTAAGCGATTTGAGAGGGCTTTGGTGAACAGCACATTCATGAGCTTGCTGTCACAATAGGTCCGAAGACCCATGTATCGACGGCGCTGCCACTGGAGATCTTCGAAGTCGAGATGACCGGCGCGATGGACTAAGGACCCCACATTGACGACGCGCGCCGCCGTCGATGCCCGTAGAGAAGGCCCCAACCCACGGGCCATCAAGAAATAGCCCATGTGATTGAGGGCGAAGGTCAATTCCAAACCGTCAACGCTCGTCCCACGCTCGGCAAAGTAGCCGCCGGCATTATTGACCAAAACGTCGAGGTGCTCATATCGCTCGCGAAAAGCACCACAGAATTGGCGAATAGAGGCTTGGCTAGACAGATCACATTGCATCAAAGCTGTGGTCTGATTGCCGGTCTCCTCACGAATAGAGTTCAAGGCCTCGTCTCCGCGGCCGGGATCCCGGCAGACCAGGATCACTTCGGCGCCTGCCCGTGCAAGGGCACGTGCGGTCTGACGACCAATCCCTGAATTCGCGCCCGTTACGACGACACGTCGTCCCGATAGGGTCTCCGGCCTACTCATGGCCACTCCATTCCAGGCTTTTCACCCACCATGGGCATTAGGGGGCTCGCCCGCGTCCAGTCCATCCCTGCCCGTCGGCATTGATCACCTCGACAGCGGCGAAGTCAGCAAACCACTCCAGGAGCTCTTCGCGGGTGATGTAGTGGGTCACGGGCGGATTGAGTCGGTCGAACATGCGACGCAGCTTGTACCGCCAATCCTTGTCCGCCGCATCGTGATAGGGAAATCGATGGGCGACCCTCGCCAAGCCAACTCGACGCAAGAGTCGCACAGGCGTCCAAAGCCCAGCTTCGACCGCCATGGTGAGCCCGGCGGCGACGGCGACTTGTCCCTGCTGCGGGAGTCGATTGGTGAGCGGTCTGAGCCAAGTAAGATGACTCATCCGATAAGTCCATCGCATCTCATCGAGGCCGTAGACCCAAACCGAGACACAGCCACCGGATTTCACGAGGGGGACGACGGCTCGGAAAGAGGCCGCCGGATCCGGCGTGTGGTGCAGGACGCCATTTGAGTACAGCCCATCGAATACGCCTTTGCGAAACGGGGGCCGCCTAAGATCGCCCTGTACGTAGAAGGCGTGGGGGCGGGGGTCACGACGGCGTGCCAGTTCCACCCCACGAGACAAATCGAGGCCCACCAATAAGCGGGCGTGACGCCCCACTAAGCAGGCATGACGACCTTCCCCACTCCCCACCTCCAAGACGACGTCATCTGCAAAAGTCTCTGGTGGCAGCCCTGGCTGAAATCGGTCCCAAGTGGCCCGCCAGTCACCCTCTAGACGCTCTTCATCGGCCAGATCAACGTGCTGGTGGCTATACGAAGCCAAGGTGTCGAGCACCTCCGGGTCCGGGTCGGGGACATGGGACAAGGCCGAGGCCAAAGCAGGGTGATCTCGAAGAACGTCGGGGTAAGCGTTGCGGAGAAAGGGCGCCAATAGATCGGCCGGCAAAAGCCGTGGAATCCCTCCAATGATGGGATATTGGGTCCCAGCATCGCTGATCAGGAGTCCATCGAGAGGCGACCCTTCGAGTCGGAGTGACGCCCCGGTGACCGGGCAAGCAATGATGTCGAGTAGAGCCTGCAAAGGTCTCTCCCATTGGAGCGGTGGCGCATGGTCCACGGTCCGCGAGACGGGGTCAACCATCCGTCTCCGAGACAGGGCAGCGGGATTAGATTACTCGCGCTGAGCCGGCTTGAAACCAAGCCTGAGCGCCCCGTTGATCCCTTGAAACCGGACAGGCATCCGCATGATCATCTGGCCCCCGTCATAGCCAAATTGTAGAGCGCGATTGGAGAGAACCCGCCCACATTCAGCCTCGACTCGAAAAGCATGGGGTTCGTCCTCGACAAAGGTATGGGGCCCGGCGAACGACACATCGAACGGCACATCGTAGACCAGACCGTCTGCTACGATATGGAGTTCGGCTTGAGCATCGACCCTCGTCGTCTCACCGTCGAACTCAGCCAAGCCCAGGACCTTCACGGAACTTTGCTCTGCATCCAAGGTGAAGGGCCCAAAGCTCAGGTTGGGCAGGTAGAAGTCCGCGCTGTAGAGTTTCCAAAGCCCAACCGGCCACTCTCCCCCCTCCAATGCCGGCGCATTCCCCTCCATGAGTTCTGCTCTAACGACAGATACGCGGACATCCTCGACGTCCGATGGGGCGCACTCACCCGGCACGTACGCATCGGGGATGGGTGGCTCGTTTTGGTTGCAAAACGTTGCGGCCGGCGGCGGGGACACATAGGCGAAGTTGAAACACATCTCGTCGGCAGTCCCCGATCCAAACCTGAGGGCTCGATCCGAGGTGTTCTGATACCGACAGGTTGTGCGCACCACATCTCCCGGCTCCAATTTCACGGGCGTGTCGTATATGTATTGAGCGTCGAAATCCCACCCATCGAGACTGATCACCGACTCTTCGGTGCCGTCACCGCGAATGACTGTTTGGGTAAAGGCTGTCCCCTGCTCGTGCATGTGGGGAAAACTCGCCAAGATGTCGAACGGCTGCGTGATCTGACACCAACCGTCAACATCTGCGGCCTGTAAGGGCGCGACTCGAAAGCCGATGGGCCCAAAAGTGAGCATCGAGACTTCGGGCCCCTCCACCGGGCCATGATAGATACGAACCCCGCTCGAATCCCGCACATCGGGGTGACCGGCCGCATTATTGTAGTGAATCTGCAGCGTGAGGCGCTGACCGGGAGCAATCCGAATCCCGCCCTCCTCGAACTGGAGCGCCCCTTGACCCGGCGCCCATCCATAGACCAGGGAGAGGGGGTTATCGTCGTTGCAGGCGCCATGTTCTCCAGGCGCCAGTGTGGCGTCGGGCAGGAGGATCGCGTGGTGCAATACCCGGGCATCATCGACAATGGTCTCGATCCGGCGAATAAAGCGTTCTTCACCCACCGGCACCTCGAATGAAAAACACTCATAGTGGTCGCGAGCTCCGCTCGACACCTGGAATTCATCGGCACGAAGATCAAAGAAATCTGTGCCGGTCGGGGGACTCCCGGGATCCGGCCACACCGGCCGATCGGCATCGAAATCTCCCCCTGGGTTGGCCACGGGTGGGACCGCCCCTTCGACACCACAACTGGCCCATTCGAGCATCTTGGTCCGAAGATCGGTCCCGGGCTGTGTCGCCGATCTCGGCGGCATGGTGCCGTCACCCAATCGCTTGCTGAGCAGGTCCAAGAGAGGCGTCCCGTCGATCTCGGTGAAGAGTCCTTCGTAGGTCGTCAATGACGCAGTGGCGCCAAATTGCGGGACCGCGCCGTGACAGTCACCGCAAAACGTCTCCAAATGGGTTGCGCCCTCGGCGGTCCACCACTCGGGGTCAGGCGCACAATCGACCCCTGTGGGGGCTGTCGGCGCCGTTGAATCGGACGTGGTGGCGTCTGCTGGTGCGGCATCCGATTGACCCGCATCCACTTCCACCATCTGGTCTGGTGACGGCGATTCTAAAACCGCAGAATCACTCTCGCAGCCCGTTATGCCCCCCAGGAGCATCACCCAACACAGAGTCCAGTACCGTCTCTGACCCATCGACTTCACACCTCCGCCAATTCGCGACGCCCTATGTGGTACTCTATCGGAGGGGGGCTCAGGCAAGGACTCCTTGACGAACGTCCCCGCTCTACCCTCTGATTCCGAGGGTTAACGCTGGAGGTATACGCTATGGGCGACGAAAACAGCTCACTTCTCGACGACATTATCGCCAACCAACCTCTCCTCCGAACGCCTGAGCCTAAAGCCCATGAACCCGCGCCTGTGGCCGAAGTAAGAGTGGGTCATGAAGGCCGGACCGATGTCGATATCGAAATGGAGCGCCGACCATACGCGGCTGATCCGACACAAAATATTATGGGCCTCATCCCAGGCTCTAAGTTTGTTTTCGTCGACTGTGACGCGGAGCTCAACGGGCTCTGGGTCGTGGCCAAAATCGATGCCGGCGAGATCTCCGATCCCGCCATTCGTGGCTTGTACGCCGGCCGCGAGGGTGGTGGTCCCCCCTATATTCGGATGACCGAAGAGGTCCTCCTCGAAGAACTAGAGTTGGGCAGACTCAAGCTCGTTTAGCCGCCAACACCGTCGTCCCAGAGACAAGACCGTCGAGCCCCTTGACCGGGGTCTGACCATGCACCTAACTGTTCATGCCGATGAGGGAGACAGGGCATGAATCGACGTATTTTCTGGGTGGTCTACATCCTCACGTTAGCGCCCTTCGTCACCCCCTGTGCTTTCGCCCAGTGGCCCGGGGTTTGGTATGACGGGCATCGCACTCGCCATGCACCCGGGCACGGTGCACTCACGGGCGATGCAAATGGCATCCCAGGCGTCAGTTTTGCAGACCATGTGTGGAATACGAGCGTCCGCGGCGCCGCCTTAATCGATTTGGACACGGACGGGCGGCCCGAATTGTTGGTCGCTGCCCACGGCCGGGTACACGCCTATGACGTGTCTACGGGCACCCTCAATTGGGCGAGCGGAGCCATCGGCGCGAATTTTATCTTCGGCGTCGGTCAACTCATCGAAGGCGGCTCGGCGGAGCTGGTGGTGGGCGCCGATACGGCCGGCGCACGCTTATGGGTGCTCGACAGCAGTACCGGCTCCCTTTTGTCCACCCAACGCCACGCGACCCGCAATGCATCGGTCGATCGCTGGCGAATAGTCATGGTCAACGTAGACGAAGATGAGGCGCTCGAACTGGTCTGGCGTCCCGTGACCACGGCTCGCGGCACGATGTACATCGCCGACTATGACACTGAAACCGGGGCCTTCATCACCCGCGACGCACCATACGAAGGTGATCCGACCAGCCACCAAATCATGGCGGCCGACGTCGATGGTGATGGGCATGCGGAAATCCTCGTCAACCAGATCGGAGATCTCCGCGTTTGGCACCCGGACATCGACCGGTACGATGTGTTCCCGGACATTCGACCCGGACATGCACACACCGAGAAATACCTGTTCCGCCTGCCCCCAAACGACGGCTGGCGCCAGGTGGTCACGAGTAGCGTCTACAAGATCGGACTCGGGGTGGTCGATCCCGGTCCAGAAGGGGGCCGAATTTGGGGCTGTTGGCTCGGCAGCGGTAGCCGCCAAAGGCCACGCCTCGAGAGTGCCACCCAGCGCACACCTCCGATGGATATCAACGGCGATGGTGAGCCGGACTTAGTCATCGCTTTCAAAGGGGGCGGCATAGATCTCGACCCTGCGTATGGCCCATGCCCCGCCGCTGATCTGCTCCAGGTTGAAGCCGACTGGACCACTCACCTCTTCGACCTCAGAACAGGCCGTCTACTGGCACAGCAAGGCGGTCTAGAGCCCATTGAGGTCTTAGACCTCCTCCCCGGCGGAGGGGCTGAAATCTTGGGGACCGAGGGCCGCAGAGACGTCCTCTATACGTTCTCAGAAGACGGAATGCGCGCCCAAGGAGAGATTCCGGGCGACGTCATCCGAGTCATCAGCTGCCAGCGGGATCCCCGTGCGGTCGTCACTAAAGCCCGCGCAGTGATCCACCGAACCGCCGACGGTGTCGGACAGATCCTCGTGCGCGTCAACGGCACCTATCAATTCTACGATCCGAACAGCGAAGCCCTGGTGCCACCACCGGCAAACTTGGCCGACTGTGGACCCCCGACTGACGTATATCTCGATGATGATCAGGCAGCGACCGTCGCATTCCGCTCCGGGACGACAATCTGCGTCTACGACGTCGGCGGCGCGACGGTATCTCGCATAGACGATCTCCCCGGGGAGGCTGCCGAACTGCTCATGGCCGAAGACTTGGACGGTGACAACCGCTCGGAGTTGATGGCCTTTAACCAAGTCTATGACATCGACCCAGGCTCGGCGGATCCGGTCAGTCTCCGCTATGCTACCGGCGGTCGTCTCCGCTTCGTGGCCCATGGGGCCACCCCGGCCGGTCCGCTCCCCATGGTCATTTCGATCTCCGATGCGCAAGTCACCGCCCATGGGCCGGATGGGCACCCCATCTGGGTGTACGATCTCGCCGACGACCGAGCCCGGCATCGGATCTCACACGTCGAGGCGGCCCCCTTCTTGGCCAATGACGGTGATGATTTCGCCATTGTTCTCGACGACCGAGTGGATCCCAATGGACGCGACATCCTCATCGCCACCTACGCCGATGGCGAATTGAGGGTCAGTGAGTCGATTCCCGTCGCCCGTGGCGGTGGACTCGTCTTTACGGCGGACACTTATCAATCACTCTTCATGTTGCCGGCTGAACTGGGGCAACCAGACCAATGGGGCGTGGCTGACGGGCAGATTGATCTCCTCTTTCGAGGGGCACGAGACGTCTCGTTTCTCGATGCAGACAGCGGCGATCCCTTAGCGAATCCTGCTGGCCTCGACCTGGCTCGGACACCAGTACGTATCTATTCGACAGCCGACGTGGATCGGGACGGCATCGATGAATTGATCGCCCTGCCCGGAGATTTTAGTCGGGCATCGGGACCTGCCGCACTCTTCGAGTTGGGGCCGTCAGGTTTGGGGGAGGCGTATGAGGCCGGTGAGCCCATGGTTCCGCTGTGGACCACCCTGATTCCGGCCCCCATGACCTCGCATTTCGCCTACGCCGTCTTCTCCAACGCCGATGGCCGCTATCGAATCGCCTACGTCAACGCCGTGGGTGGACTCTTCGTCTTAGACGCCCAAACCGGTGCCCTGCTGAACGGATACCCCATCTATCTTCGAGAGGGCGAATCCGGAGCGGATACGCCCGAGGACGGCGTCACCATCGAGAGCCTCATCGCCTTCGACGTCGACGGTGACGATGAGCCAGAACTCTTGGCAGGCAGTCGCGACGGTTGGCTATACGCCATCGATGGAGAGACGCAGAACGGCCCGCACATCATCTGGACCCTGTATCTGGGGGTACCCGTTTCGCAGGTCATCCCGGCCTATCTAGAGGGCGCTGACGCAATCGCTGAGTTGGCGGTGGTAACCCGAGATGGGCGGGTGCTGGGCCTCGGGGCTGCGGCCGCCAATCTCCACATCGTAGAACAAATGCCTGCCGATTTTGTCGGCCCCGAATTGAGCCTCTCGGGCACCGCGACGGGGGCAAACCAAGTAGAGGTTCTGCTCAATGGCGTTGTGATGGGGCGGGTCGCCGTCGACGCCAATCAATGGTCTCTTCCTGCCTTCGAACTGCCTGACGGCTGCGCAGAAGTGCGGGCAGTTGGCTTCTCGGGCGAAGACGAAACCGCTCGAGATGCCCGTCGCTATTGCACCGACTGGGACCAAGATGGCCTGGCCAACTGGCTGGACTGTCTGGCCATGGATGGACATCGAAACCCCCGAATGAGACCAGACCGAGCCGAGTCATGCGACGCCGTCGACAATGACTGCGACGGCGCCGTAGACGAAGAGTTGGCTCCACCACCGGCCGAGAATGCCGTGGGGATTTGTGCCGGATCAGTGCAGGTTTGCGCCGGCGCCGACGGTTGGCAGGCCCCGGATCTGGGCGGCCTAGACGGCTATCAAGCCGACGAATCGGTCTGTGATGGGCAAGACAACGACTGCGACGGCACGATAGACGAAAACACGGCCAGTGCTGTGATCACCTGCGGCATCGGCGCCTGCGAGACCAACGGTCGAGAAGAGTGCATCGACGGCGAGGTGGTGGAAACCTGCACGCCGGATGTGCCGGCCGAGGACGAGCTCTGCAATGGGATTGATGACGACTGCGATGGCACTTTGGACGAACAAATCCCGAGTCGGCCCCTGACCTGCGGCGTCGGGCTGTGTCGAGCCCCAGGAAGTCTAGTCTGCCAAGCCGGCGAAATGGTCGAAGACTGCACGCCTTTCGAGCCGGCCGTCGAACTCTGCGATGGATTAGACAATGACTGTGATGATCTGGCTGACGAAGGGCTCGTCTCTGCTCCCATTTCCTGTGGTCTCGGAGAGTGTCGAACGCCGGGTCGACTCCGATGCGTAAATGGCCGACAAGTCGAAGAATGTACCCCTGGTATCGCGTCCCCGGAGGTGTGCAATGGCCTAGACGATGATTGCAATGGAGGGGTCGACGACGGTCTGGAAATCGAGGTGGTCAGGTGTGGGGTGGGTGCATGTGAGGTCCGCGGTCAGCGCCGCTGCATGGGGGGAGAATTCGTCGTGCTCTGCGAACCCTTCGAGCCAGGAGAAGAGACCTGCAACGGGCGTGACGACGACTGCGACGGCCGTACCGATGAGGCACTGATCGGCCAACAGGTCCGCTGTGGAATCGGCGCCTGCAGCGCGGAAGGCCGGCAGGTCTGTGCAGAAGGGCAATGGGCCGATGACTGCAGCCCCAATAGTCCCCTCGACGAAGAATGCGACGGACTCGACAACGACTGTGACGCCGTCATCGATGAAGAGATCGCCCCCGTGCCCACGACATGCGGATTGGGGACATGCGCCGCCGAAGGCGTCGCCACATGCATCGAAGGGGTCATGCTCAATGCCTGCGCCGCGGGTCCACCATCGGACGAAGTGTGCGATGGGATCGACAACGACTGCGATGGGGTGATCGACGACCAAATCGTCGCCGTTCCCACCCGATGCGGCATTGGGGCCTGTGCTGCGGACGGTGAGCAGGGCTGTTTTGACGGAGAAGTCTCTGACACCTGCCAACCGTTGTCACCAGGGGTCGAAGTCTGCGACGGGATCGATAACGACTGTGACGGCGATACCGACGAGGATGCATCTGGCGAGGTCACCGAGTGTGGAATTGGGGGCTGTGCCTCTATCGGCACCCTGGTGTGTGTAGACGGTGAATTGGTGAACACCTGCCGACCCCGGCGTGCCGAAGCCGAGGTTTGCGATGCCCTCGACAACGACTGTAATGGCGAAATAGACGATGGGTTGGACCCGCAGGACAGCACATGTGGGGTCGGCGCATGCACCGCTATGGGTACCTGGACCTGCACAGACGGCATGCCCATGGACACCTGTACCCCGGGCGAACCGAGCGAAGACATCTGCGATGCTCTCGACAACGACTGTGATGGTGAGGTGGACGAAGATGACGCCTGTGCGTCTACAGCCGATGCGGCCCAACTCCCGACCGACATAGACGCCGCCCTCGCAGGTGACGGCGGCCCGCCTCCTTCACAGCAGACAGATGTGGGGACACCGGGTGCCCAAGACGCGGCCGCCCATGGCGGCGGGATGCTGACCGCCCCCGATGACAACGGCTGCAGTTGCGATGTCGACGGTGGGCCCGCGGGTCCATATCCGTGGATGTTCTTACTCCTGACGGCGTACTGGAAACGCCGCCGACACCGATAAACATAGGCCCGACGCCCACCTTTCACGTGCCCCTTCCTCCGGATATCCCCTGTGGAATATGAGCTCGATTCAAAGGCTGATTCGATGGTCGAGTTTGCCCATTAGACGTGCTGGACTGTGGAGGATCTCGGCCTCGAACGTTGAGGCCTGCCTCGACCTCAGAGCGGGGGTCCCCATAGGGGCTCGGTCAAGAAACGTTCGTCGGTCAGTGCCTCCAAAAATGCGATCATTTGCAGCACCTCTTCCTCGGAGATGAATCGGCGGGCCCGCAAGCGTACGTCGAGAGTCGGCGTTTCTTGCACCCCGAATCGGTAGTGCTCGAAGACGGCCCGTATGCTCTCGAGACGCCCATCGTGCATATAGGGTGCGGTCACCATGATGTTGCGCAGGGTCGGCACTTTATAGGCCCCGATATCCTCGTCATTCCCCGTGACCCGTCCACGACCCCAAGCCAATCTCGTCTGCTCCATAGAATACGTAGAGTCGAGAC
>Ga0115011_10001733_pt1 | contig 15567 bp, 14 predicted proteins | sample TroAtlMetagenome_2_FD_88705 | JGI IMG/M metagenome (GOLD analysis project Ga0115011, IMG submission 88705) | Marine eukaryotic phytoplankton communities from Atlantic Ocean - Tropical Atlantic ANT8 Metagenome | ecosystem: Environmental > Aquatic > Marine > Oceanic | place: Tropical Atlantic...
CAGATCTTGATGGAGACGGTTGTCATGATGAATTAGAGGATGATGATGATGATAATGATTCAATAGATGACGATGAAGACTATTGTGAAAAAGGAAAGATTGGATGGACATCTTCACCATCATCAGATAATGATGGAGACGGTTGTCATGATGTTGAAGAAGACGATAATGATGACAATGACGACTTTCCAGATGTGGACGATTTCTGCCCAAATGGTACTGTAGATTGGCGATCAGGTTCAGTGACTGATTATGATGGAGATGGATGCCATGATTCAGATGAAGATACTGATGATGATTCAGATGGTATTCCAGATGTTGATGATAATTGCCCCAAAGGAATTGATGGGTGGAAGACAAATCCATCAATAGATATCGATTCTGATGGGTGTCATGATTGGAACGAAGATTGGGATGATGATGGAGATGGAGTGGGGGATTTAGATGATCGTTGTTCTAGAACTCCATTGGATGAATCAGCCAATTCCAATGGGTGTGCTCCAGGGCAAGTGCCAGATGATTCAACAAATAGTGGAGGTTCTACTGTTGTGAATAACAACACGTATGTAAACAATACATATGTGAATAATACATTTGAAAATGAGACATTCATCAACAATACATACCAAAACGAAACACAAAACGAATTCATGAACAATACATATGCAAATAATACATATGCAAATAACACATCAACAATTTTTGAAAATGAGACATTCCAGAATATGACTTATGTTAATGAAACCAATATTCCCAATGAACAAAATGAAACAGATAATCAATTAAGTGATTTAGAGGAAACTAGTGATGAATCTGGATTTATTTTCCCAATAATTGAGATAGCAGTAATTGCTCTTTTAGCTGCAATTTTCTTAATTCAATTAAGTACAGTAATTTATAGAAGATCTGAAGAACAAAATCTAATTTCACCATTTGAAGTAGATGAAAAATCAATTTTTGATGAAGAATTAGTTGAGAAATCATTGAAAGAATCTGAAGAATCTGAAGAATCCGAAGAATCAGAGATGGACTCTGCGATGACCGAATCAACACCTTCTGACGAGATTAGTGGAACAACCGATGAGCATGGATTTGAATGGCTTGAGTGGCCAGAGGGCAGTGGAATCAATTATTATCGAAAGTCAGATTCAGACGAATCATGGGCTATTTGGTCATCGGAATGATTCTTGAAACATGTCTTAGTCGGGAGAATTGGTAATTGCATGTCAGAAGGTGAAGGGACTCCTCCTGTTGTCATTGTTCGTCCAGAGACTACTATCACTGGAGGAACCGCAGTTCAAGAGAAGATGATTGCAGCAGCACGCGCTTTTGCAGATATTTTGAAACCAACCTTTGGGCCTAGAGGGTTGGATAAAATGCTATACAAAACCGATGGGACTACTGCAGTTACAAACGACGGCGCTAAGATTGTTGCAGAATTAATGGTAAAACATCCAGCAGCAAAGGCATTTGTTAGTTTAGCTGAATCCCAAGAAAATTCTTGTGGTGATGGAGTAACACGTTGTTTGCTCTTTTGTGGAGAATTACTTGCTGAAGCCGATCGTTTGATTCGAATGGGACTTCATCCTCTCACCATTGTGGATGGTTTTCTGGCTGCATTAGAAATTGTTGAGAATCAAATTATTAGTTGTAGTACTGAAATTAATCCAGAGAACCAGAAAATTTTGGAATCCGTTGCGAATACAGCCCTTCGAGGAAAATCTGCAGATCAGAATCTCACACTTTTTTCCACTTTAGCTTCGCGAGCAACATCTCAGATTTCTCGTGTAGTTGACAATAAAATCCATGCAGAATTTGAAGACATTTCCATGTATCTCCAAGGAAGTGGAGGATTACACGACAGTCGTGTAATTCCAGGAGTTATTGTTCGCCGCCGAGTTTTACTTGATCGATTGGAAGGGCAACGAGAAAATGTAAATATTGCAGTAGTAAGTGGAGATTTATCTCCACGTAGTTTGACTAGAGACGCTGAAATTGAAGTTGAAAACCCCGAACAATTAACTGAATTTATCGATGAGCAAGAACGTCTTCGCTCTTTATTGGTAGAAAATCTAGTCAATCTTGGTGTCCAAGCCATTGTAGTGGGTGGAGAAGTTGATCGAGATATTTTGCATCATTTAGTTGATCTAGGAATATTTGTTGCAGGTGAATTTGATGAATCTGAATTAAGGAATTTAGCATCTGCAACTGGATCCACAATTGCATCTAGTATCCACCATTTAGATATCTCAGATATTGGTTTTGCTCAAGAAATCAATTGTAACAGAAAATCAGCCACTGATAGAGTTGAGGATGAAATAATAATTCTTGGTGGAGATGATTCTCAAGTGGCCACAATTGTAGTTGGTGGAATAGAAGGAACTGCAGGAGAAGAAGTGATTAGAGGATTATATGATGCAATTCGGAGCACAACACTCGTAGTAAATTCTGGAACCATAGTTCCAGGAGGGGGTTCAGTATACGCTACTCTCTCGTTGTATATTCGAAAGGCATCAGAAGAACGAGCGGACCGTGCACGTTTAGCCATGGAAGCATTTTCTAGAGCATTAGAAATCATTCCATCTACCTTAGTTGAAAATGCAGGATCTGATGTTTTAGATACAATTTTGTCTTTGCGTGCTACATCAAATGGTACCGAATCATGGGGGATTAATGAAAACGGAAAGGTGGAAATTATCGATCCAGGAATAGTTCATCCAACAGAAACAATTCTCAATGGAATAATTGGTGCTACAGAGGCTGCGTGCAGCCTTCTTCGTATCGACCAGGTCATTTCATCCCGTGGGGATTGATTTCCGAATCTTCATGGTCTTAAGACCCAGCCCACAGAGGGGGATAACGTGATGGACGCATCTCCTAGAGCATTGATTAGCGTATATGACAAGACAGGAGTAGTCGATTTCGCAAAGAAATTGACTGATTTGGGTTGGACTATACTCTCAACAGGAGGGACAGCGCGATTACTACGAGAAAATGACGTAAATGTCACAGATGTCACAGATGTAACGGAGCACCCAGAGGTATTCAACGGGCGAGTCAAAACACTACATCCTGCGATTCACGCAGCGATTCTCGCTCGAGGCAACAATTCTGATGATATGGCTACACTTGAAGAATTGGGCTATCCAAGAATAGATTTAGTGGCAGTCAACCTATATCCCTTTGAAGAAGTGGCTGCAAAAGAACCACCTGTTAGTGAAGCAGAATTGATTGAAATGATTGACATCGGTGGCCCTACCCTTGTTAGAGCTTCAGCAAAGTCACACCAAGATGTTCTTATCGTTACAGATCCTAGTGATTACAACAACCTCCTTGAAACGATTGAACAAGCAAATGGGAATCCAAGTGCAATAAATTTGGCAACCCGTCAACGATTAGCGTTGACTGCATTCCAACGAACAGCAGCATACGACGTAACTCTCGCTAATACATTGGCCAATCGCTTAGAATCACTTGAAAATTCTCTAACCGAAAATTTGCCAGAAAAATTCCTTGTTTCAGGGGGTGAAAGAAATTTACTAAGATATGGTGAAAATCCACACCAACCCGCAGCATTTTATCCAACAAATTTTGGTGATGAAACTTCACATGGGTTAGCAGCAGCAAAACAACATGGGGGGAAGGCACTTTCATTCAACAATTATTTAGATTTAGATGCAGCATTACGTTTTTGTCGTTCCCACATTGGGCCTGAATGGGTTGATTATCCCCATTGTTGTGTAATAATCAAGCATACCAATGCATGTGGCGTTGCAGTTTCAACCAATCAAGTATTAGCTTGGGATGATGCATTAGCCAGTGACCCAGAATCTGCTTTTGGTTGCGTTATTGCATTCAACACCCCAGTGACTAAAGCAACTGCTGAAAGAATCGGTGATCATTTTGTTGAATGTGTAATTGCACCAGGTTATGAAGACGGGGCTTTGGAAGTATTGTCTCAGAAAAAGAATCGCAGAATGCTTACACTCGAGGAAATGACTTCATTGAAAATGCAAACGCAATTTCGTCAAATTGATGGTGGTTGGTTAGCTCAAACAGAAGGTGCACCAGTAATTGCCTGGTCCGAAGTTAAATGTGTTACAAAGGTACAAGCAAATCCAAATCAAGTGGATTTAGCAAGATTTGGGGTTGCTGTTTGCGCTCAGGTTAAGAGTAATTGTGTAATTTTTGTACAACCTACTGAAACCGGATTTGCAACCGTAGGAATAGGTCCCGGCCAAACAAGTAGAGTAGAGGCCGTACGCATCGCTGCACGAAGAGCAGGTGATAGGGCACAGGGTGCAATGATGATTTCAGATGCTTTCTTCCCATTTAGGGATGGAATTGATACTAGTAACGAAATCGGCATCACAGCAGTAGTACAGCCAGGGGGATCGATTAGAGATCAAGAAGTAATTGATGCGGCAGATGAATACGAAATGACTATGTTGTTTACAAGTACACGATTATTTAGGCACTAGTGATCAAAATGAGTTGGAAAAACATCCTATTTTCCGGCTCCGTGAATGGTGGATTGATGGCAATCCTGATGATTATCAACGTTATCAGTAATGTGACTGACTCAGTTGATTTCGCATTGGCAATGCTTTCATTCCTTGCAGTGATTCTCATCCCACCCTTTAGTCTTAAACGAGCCAAACCGAACGATGTCAGCCTAATCCACCTGATTCCCGTTTCATTTCTAACATTCATCATTCCAGTCTTCGGAGCAGTTTTTGGTGGACCAGACATGGGACCCGAGTGGCTAGTATTGATTCCAATAGCAGCAGCAGGGGGCGCTTTCTGGAGCCTTCCATTTGCTGCTTGGGACTATTTTCGGGGGCCAAAATCTTCCGAAGATTTGAATATTTTACCCGAACCTATAATTCTGTCAGAAAGTGAATAATTTCAATTAATTCTCGTTTTTACCCATCTAAGAATGTAAATAATTCCGATGAAACCAACGATTAGGATAGTGATTGAACCTGCTGCAAATTCATCTGCACCAGTCCATGTTGAAGGATTTAGTAGGTTTCCATTGTCTCCCTTTGTCGACACACTCCAAACAAAAAAAGCAGAAAGTGCAGACATTAAACTGATCATTCCTACAATTATGAATTTAACATGAGAAGGAAGTGTTTTTCCTGTTGCATAATATTCGAATAATGTTGGACCAAAAAAACGATTAGAAAGCGTCCAACGAAATAAGCGTTCATTGGATAATGAGAATAAAAATGCTGCAGGGACTGCCCACGAGACTGACGGCCACCCAGGGATCCAGATACCAATAATGGCGAAAACAAGGAAAATGAATCCTAACGAAACATAGGCACGACTCTTCATTTTGCTACTTGCTACCGAATAACGCTCAACAATTGCATCAATTGTTTCTAAGCGTTGCATTGTATCCCTCTTTTTTTTCCTCTAATGGTGATATGTATAATCGTATTTATTTTGTGAATATCCTCAAGCGTAACCCCCCCATCCTACGGCCATGTCTCTTCGGGTTGGCACACCCAAGAACCCGTTGAGATTGGCAGTAATGATTTCAGGTGGTGGTTCTGGAATGAAGGCATTATTTGAGCATGTAGAAAATAAAGAAAGTTCTTCCCATACTACAGTTATCGTTCTAAGTGATCGATTTGAGGCAAAAGGTCACGCAATTGCTCAACAATTTGGTGTATTATCGATATCAATACCATTACCAGACGGTATTACTGATTCCAAATCTAGACGTTTAATGCATGAAAAGTTAATTCAGACAAAACTCATCCAAAATGAAGTTGAAGCAATTATCCTTTCAGGATATATGCGAATATTAACCCCAGATTTTGTTTCTAGATGGGAAGGACGTATATTGAATATCCACCCATCATTGTTACCTAAGTTTCCAGGTGCTCATGCACATCAAGAAGTTCTTTCATCTGGAGAATCAAAATCAGGTTGTACAGTCCACTTCGTTGATTCAGGAATGGATACTGGAGCAATCATTGAACAATCCGAAGTTCCAGTTTATGCCCATGACACGTTAGAAAATTTACAAGAACGAGTAAAGGAAGTAGAACACAGATTATATCCTAAAATAATTGATTTATTTTCTGAAGGAAAAATCCGATTAATTGATGGAGAAATTATTAGAAAACAAGGTCTTCAGGACAATTGAGATTTCTTAATGATTTCATTTTTGAGTTACTTTCCCACTTTATTTTAGCAAAAGAATTTGATTTGACAAAATTTCTCAATGGCATTGGATTTGAATTTCTTATTAATTCCAAAAATTCTGATGATTTCACTTGCATTAACAATGGTTCTGGTCCATTTTCACTCCAAGGAACTACTCCTATTTTTGTGTGGTTAGCCTCCAACTCTTTTGTCAGGGATTCTATCGATTCTCTATCAAACCAAGGAGAATCAACAGATATAATTTGAACGATTTCGTTTCTTGGAAGTGCAAAAATTAGAACATCCCAAATTCCTTTTTTCCCCTCTGAATCAATCACAGTCTGAATTTTTCCATTGAAAATTTCTTTAATCCATTCTGACTGTTGTTGATCTCTCACTGATACAATAATATTCAAAATTCCAGCGTCTTGGAGGTTTTTAACAACAATTTCAATCAACATTTTACCATTTAGAATTAGGCTTGCTTTGTCTGTACCCATTCTGGTTGATAACCCTCCAGCTAGAATTAACCCGTGAATTAAATCACCTACCTCATTTCATCTAAACGACGAGTAGCATGCTCAATTTCAGCCAATAATTCCCTTGTACGTTCAATTAACGTTTCACGTTCTCTTTTTTTATTTGCAGTAGCAATCCATTGCATTAGAATTCCTATATCTTCGGCATCTCTTGCAATTGTCCACTCCAAAACTTTCTCAACAATCGGTTCATCTGCAGGAACGATTGAGTTATTCATACTCGATGGATATCATGAATGTCTTTGACAGTTACTAAATTATTCAACGATTTTATCTCTTATTCGTCTAATTAGGCTATCACCATCTGGTAATTTAATTTCGATTAATTGAATTTTAGTTGAATTAGAAAGAACCTCTTTTTTTGACAACTGATGTAAGCCTAAGATTCCCAAGTGTTTTTCAGCAATAGTTCCATCAAGCAATTTTCTACCTAATTCTTCTTCCATCAATGAACAATTAGCTCGAGATATTTCTTCAATATGTAGAAGCATTACTTCCAATGGAATCCGCCCCCGTTTTCTTTCCACGTGAGCAATCAAATCAGCGAGAGTAATCCATTTCCAGTTTTTATTCCCATCCTTTCTTGGTAAATTTGCCAATAAAATTGAAGATAAAACCAAATCTTCTCTTCCAAATCGTTTCCATAATCTACCAATGATATCTTCAATATTTTCAGATTGAGATATGTTTGTAAAAATCCATGAAGCAATTCTTCGTAATTCCGGTTCTGCAGTCCCTAAATGAAATGAATATCCTGCATCTAACCCTATCCTATCTGTTGTTGATTTTAATGAAAGAGCAGGAATCCCAATTGGATATGCTTCTCTAATATGTTCAAGAAGCAATTTTGGTTTTTGTAAAGCACGTTTTTTTATTGATGAAAGATGATCATCCAATGGATCTTCCAATGAATCACTTCCAGAATTTCTTTTTCATTTTCCCAATAACAGTGGTTTGGTTTTCAACATCAGTATTTCTTTCATTTTCTCTCATTGGTGCAATAATTGCATCCGCTTCATCTTTTGAAAAGTGCAACTCTTCTCTTAGGCATTTCATAACTGCAGCCTCATCTTCAGATTCATCTTCGTTAAAGTGAACAGTCATCCATGATTTCCGATAAAGATCAACACGCTCCTTTCGAGTCATTTCTCTACCTCCCTCAATTTCTACACCGCGTAGTACAGCTTCGTAGACTTTCAGAGGATCACCATCATCAAGTTCCAGTTCTCTCCCAATAGTAATTATCAGTCTCTTTTCTTCTTGAGTTAGAACACCATCAGATAATACAACTTGGATTACTGCTGAGAAGACATCGAGGGTCTTAGGAGCACCACTCATGATTCTCGTAACCATCTGTCCCCCTTGAAGGCTATCCTATAAATTTGAAAGATATTCTTTAGAAAGGCCGGTGGTTTAATCCATGATGCTGTTTGCGTTCTAATTATCCTAGTCACGCTCACAGCCGAATTTCGGTTCCGTGCCCGCCGGATGGTGGGGATTTGTCCCATTGGACACTCTGTGTGACTTGGTCAAAGAAGGAATCAATATGGCAGCAGAACCAAAGTACGTAACTGAAGCGAGTATAAAAACGGACGGAACAGTCCAAAGGAAAGATGTTGTTGGTGCAATTTTTGGACAGACAGAAGGTCTTCTCGGTGAGAGCCTCCAATTGCGCCAAATGCAACGAAAGGGCCGAATAGGGCATGTAGATGTAGAATTAGAAAATCAAAGAGGAAAGGTACAAGGAATCATCAGATTACCTACTATGATTGATCAAGTAACAACTGCAGTTATTGGGGCATCCCTTGAAACAATAGACAGAATAGGTCCTTGTCAAGCGGTTATTAAGGTTAAAAAAATTGAGAATGTACGCTCAGCAAAGCGCACTCAAGTTGTAGATCGAGCAAAAGATCTTTTGATACAAATTGTGAATGCAGGGTCTGCTGAATCTTCGAATATTCTTGATGAAGTACGTTCAGTATTGACATTAGGAACAGAGACAGATTACAATGGAATGACCTGCGGTCCAAATGCTGTTGAAAGTACTTCTATAATCATCGTAGAAGGAAGGAACGATGTTCGGAATTTGTTGAAGCATGGAATCAAGAACTCCATTGCTACAATGGGTGCAGGCATTACAAAAGAATTAGTTGAATTAGCGAAAAGTAAGAAGAATGTAACTGCATTTATGGATGGGGATAGAGGAGGAACATTACTACTTGTAGAATTAGAAGGTGCATTAGGAAAATCATTGACACACGTAGCTCTAGCTCCTCAAAGTAGAGAAGTTGAACACCTAGAAGGCAAAGTCATTACGAAATGTTTGAATCAAAAAGAATCAGCATCTAAAATAATATCTAAATTGAAGGCAGATTTAGACAAACAAGATACCGAGGTACTTGGTAAAAAGGAAGATCTTTCTCCAGTAGAAGTTCCAGACCATGTTCGTGGTTGGAAGGAAAATTTTGAGGGATTAGCGAAAAATAAGGCTTGCTTCGTTCTAGAAAAGGGAGAACTTTCAGACCCTGTAGGCGCAAGTAAACTTGCTTCTGAGGCAGAAAACATCTCTGGAGCAGTTGGAATGTTGTTCAATGGTAAAGTAACATCCAGAACCCTTGAAATCGCTCAAAGCGCAGAAGTTTCCCACATTTTAGCTTCGTCTGTGAATGAAGATACTATGGATGGAATCGAAGTTTTTGTTCTGAGTGATCTTTGATTATAATGCAATAATACCTCCACCTGAGGTGGATACTAGAGCATTAATTGACAAATCTTTGATTTCAGCAATTAAATTATCAGTTGTTGTTGGCAATGGTTTCTTATCATGACCAATAGGTAATTGAATCCCAGGACCCGGAACTTTGTCTAGAATATTTTGTAATCTGTCAATTTTTTCAATAATTCCCCCATCATCATCCCAACATTTTCTATATTCACTTCTTACTCGTACCCATTTCTCAATATTATCAAGTAATGGATTTAGTTCCTGAACTAAATCAAATTGATTGGAGAGGCTACACTCAGACTCAATCAATGGAATTAATCTTAATAATCGTTGAATTCGAAGATCTCTCGGTCGTGAAGCCTCTATGTTTAACGGGTCAGTTTTTCCGATTCCAAGACGTTCTCTAAAAGGGAAAACACTCTGTTTGTCTTCCGTGGTTTTGACAGGTTCTACCTGCTCACTTTTTCCTTTATCAACGATTTCTTTTGGAATCTCTTCTAAATCTTCATTTGTTTTGTCTAGCCAGTAATCCTCTTGGCCATCGAAATTTGTGAATTTATCATCAAGCTCTTCCTTTCTCTGATTTTGATTTTCTTTATCTAATGGGATTTCTTCCAATTTTTTATACTCTACTGGTTTTATCCAAGTAGATTCTTTGGTTTGCTTATTGTAGAAAAACGACTTTCCATCTGCTGCTTCTTTCTCAATCCAATTTTCATTTGTTGAACTCATTTCACTACTTGGATCAGTTGAGTTTTCTTCTATGATTTCAATAGGTTTTTCAGATATTTTCTTTTTCATTATCTCAGACTTTTTCTTGGCTTGTTTTTCAATTTCTCGATCACGATTCATTTCAGCATTAAATAACAAATCTTCAAATTCAGCCAAAGTCCAATCTTTAGATTTTGAAACATCCATAGATATATCTTCAGCACGTTGGTATAGCATTACCAAATGACGTTCCTGCCTCCTAGTAATTTTATCAATTTCTTCCAGTTCAAATTCCAGAGTATTATCGTTATGCCAGCCCTGAATGATACTTTTTTGAATTTCTTGAATTCTTTCCTTATCCATTGAGAAATCAAGATAATTGATTGATTCCAGCATTGAAATTGCCATTATTGCCAATGTTTCCAATCTTTTTATTTCCAAATTATTCTTCTTATTGATTTCGTTCTTCAATTCCAAAATATCGATAAATTCTAAACTCAATCCATTCGCAGTCCAATGTTCTAAAATTTGATTAATTTCATTTGACATCAATTTTTGTTGTTGTTCTAAATCACTGATCATTTCCAACATCATTTCGTTTGAATCAACTCGGCCCAACCATTGAGGGTATTCCATATTCAGTTCATCTAGAAGTTCTCTAAGAATGATGCAATTTTTAACAATGGCTTCCCAATAATTTTCTAATTCCTCTAAATTCTCATCTAATTCGAATAATTGTTCATCTGTCAGATATACTGAATCGAAAATAATCAATCCCTTTTCAGACCAATGATTTACCCGCTGATGAATTTCATGATTTCTTTCTTGAATATCTTTAAATTCATCTTTAACTGCTATCTCTAATTCAGTTATTGCATTTACATCACCTTTAATTCTTGAATTTTCAATGATTTGTAATCCAATTCTTGCAGCATCAGGCCTTCTTTTTTCGAAAGAAACAATCTCTTTTTCCAGAGCATCAATTCTATCTTCCAATTCTAACCATACTGCAGCCTCTTCAAATCTTTCAGCAAGGTTTGCATTTTTGGTAAATTGTATTTCCCATCCTTTTCTTTCTAGTATATTTACCATATCTCGAAGAATTAACTCTCTCTCTCTTTGTTTTGATTCTAGAGTTTCTATTGCCTTTCGTACTTCGTCTCTGGGCGAAATATTTTCAATTGCTTGAATGACAGCTTTGGTTTCATTTGGAGAGTTATAATCAATTGAACTCAATCTTCTAATCCAAGCCGACAATTCAATCGATCTTCCTTCCATTGACCATTGATCTTTCATTTTATCAGCAGTAGCAATCCATGGTGAGGTTCCAACAACCATTGCGTTATATCTAGCCCGAATATCTTCTAATTCGGACGGACGTTGCAATAATCGTTTTTTCATTCCATTTGCAGCATCATTCAGTAATTTAGGTGCACTATCCAAGGAAGCAATGAGTTTTTTTGAATCTTCTAGCCTTTGTTGAACCAATAAAATGGAATCGCTATCGGGTTTATCTCCCAACAAATTGGATATCCCTTCTTCACTAAACCCCTCTTCTATGAAGTGTCGTAGGTATTCAATCCACTCTGTCACGCACCCACCTTATACTCGAATCATATACACGACATTTGAAGGATGGTGTTGTTAATCACAATTTATCCCTTGACAGTGCTTCTGGAGATTTATCCGAGAGCGTAAAATCCCATTATATTCTTCATTCAAAGGGAAGCGGCTAAGTGTGGTAAAGTTAGCATGTCCCCAATGGATCCTCTGACGAGTGGATTGATTGCTTTACTTGCGCTTGTAATTGGGGGTTCAGTTTTTGCCCTCCAACAAATGAATGAGAGAATAAACCAGTTACAATTTTCCTCTTCAACACATGATGCCTTAATCGATGACGACATGTCACTTTTGAGCAATGCTTTGAACGATTTAATTGGTGAAGCAGATGCAAGTAGGCGCTTGACAGGTTCTGATGCACTATTGAAATCTCAACAATTAGTTGAATCACTAAATGATGGGGCGAAATTTGAATTATCAACATTTAGTACATCTTTGAAAAATTTACTTTCGTTATTCCAAGAATCTTCAATCGAAGAAGATATATCAAGATTAGATTCAATCCGAAGAGAATTATTAACAAATCACATTCAAATTATACAAGACAAAGAAATAGAAATCAAATTGTTGTTTGGAAGAAATGATGTACAATGTAGAAATTTTTCATATATTTGCAATAATATGGGCTTTCGAGACCTTGCTCTTTCGAGTCTTCTTACCTCCGAACAAATCGCTCCAAGACACGAAAAAACGCTTCGTAAATTGGCCGTAATTGCTCGAGAAAGCGGAGATGATGAGTTTCTCAGGGCCCGCTTGGATAAGTTACTACAACTTTATCCAGATGATCCTGATTTGTTGAGAGAACGAGCCCACCTATTGTTTAGACTTGGAGATTCAGCAGCTGAATTAGATTCTAGAAGACTAGAGGCATTAGGTATACAAAATGCTGCAGATAGAGCATTATTAGCAGGTTTGAGAGAACGAGCAGGAGATCCTGCCACTGCTCTCGAAGAGGTGAATATCTCCTTGGAAACAAATCCTAATGATTCAAATTCATGGCATCTTAAAGCAAGATTACATGATGTTAGAAATGAACCGGGACGAGCTCTCAATGCTTTAGATCAATTGTTTAAACTCGATCGTCAACATGGTCCTGCATGGGCCTTACAATCGAGATTGTTATCTAATGAACCAAATAGATTGGAAGAAGCATTGAAAGCAGCTGTTCATGCTGTTGCATTGGGTCAACCAGAATGGATTTTGAAAGCAGACTTATTGATGCAATTAGATCGATTTGAAGAAGCAATTTCTTCTTTACAATCAGTATTGGAAATAGACCCAGATAATGGATTGGTTAGAGCCCACCTATCACTTTTACATATGTTGGATGATAATAATGAGATTTCAAGAAAAATACTTGTAGAATCTTCTTCAAAAGCCTGGGAATGTTCAGAAATGCACATTCAGAAAGGTAGACTAGTACTTAGAGAGGCAGACATTGCTAGAGATGGCACAGGTCTTCATGATAGGGGGCTGGTTAAAGGTGCCTTGAATTTCTTTGATACTGCTCTTTCGTATGACAGAGAATCAGCCTTAGCATGGGTTGGACGAGCTAGGACGTTAAGACAACTTGGAGAATTCGATGAAGCCGAAGTTTCGATTATACGTGCATCGCGACTAGATAATGAAGACCCTATGATATTGGTTGAACATGCATTGTTACGAATCGATCGGGGGGAAATCTCTGAAGCGGAACGATTAGTCCATGAAGCAGAAACTTCACTTTCTAATACTGAAGTATTGCATTACATCAGGGGTTTAATTGCTGCGGAATTAGGTAATTATTCTGAGGCACGCCGTCGCTTTGACACAGTTTTGGTACATGATCCAAATCATGTCCGTGCTCGTTTGAATAGGGCCACAGTTGCAGTTTTAATGCAAGATCATGCATTGGCATTAGAAGACTCTGAATTGTTGTTAAAACAATACCCTGAATTAGACCTTGCCCGATTACGAAGAGCAGAATCTCTGATGGGTCTTGATAAATGGGAGTGGGCTGAAATCGCTCTTAGAGAAATCATTGAACGAAAACCTGGACATGTACCTGCATTGATTTCAATGGGGGCAACTCTTTGCGCTTTGGATAGAGCTGAAGAGGCATTACCTTCACTGGATGAAGCCATTCGTTTGGAATCTGATAATCCCGATGCTTGGCATATGAGGGCGCAATTCTACATTGAACAAGGTGCATTACCAGCAGCATTGGCAGATTTTGAATCTGCAATTCGAGCAGACCCCTCTCACATGGAATCATTATTGCATGCAGCCGCAATTGCTCATGAAATAGGACCAATCGATAGAGCAGAATCATGTTGGAGAAGAGTATTAAACCAAGATCCTACCAATCATTTAGCTAGAACAAGATTGGAAGAATCATTGAGTAAAAAAGTGATTTGAAGCCGTTAGATTCAACTTCTTCTTATTTGTGGGATAGATTATGCCTTCTGCCCATGGATTAGAGCCAGGTGACATCGCTCCGGATTTCATATTACCAGATGCCAACACTTTGGGAAACAAAATTTCATCATCATCTTTTGAGAAATCAGGTGGAGTAATTATGTTCACTTGCAACCATTGTCCTTATGTTGTTGCTAGTGAGGAACGAATCGAAACAATAGCATCAATGTGTCGTGATAATGGTTTGGAATTTGTAGGAATCAATTCTAATGACCCTATAGTGTATCCAAGCGATAATTGGGAGCATATGGTAACTCGAGCACAATCAATGTCATATCCATATTTACATGATGCAGACCAATCAGTCGCAAATGCATATGGGGCTCAACGAACCCCTGAGTTTTACTTAGTAAATAGCAAGAAAATGATACTTTATCGTGGCCGTTTAGATGATTCTCCGAGGGATCCAAGTAATGCTACTACAAGTGAGTTGTCAGATGCAATTGCATCTATGCTTGCGGATGAAACAATTTCGGTTACTCGTACAGACTCCATAGGCTGTTCTGTAAAGTGGAAGGCATGAAAATGCGTTTAGGTCTCCCGGCTCGTATTTTTGCGACACTATTGAAAATTCTTCCCCGAAGAATTGGTGATAAAATGTGGAGATGGTGGTACCAACGTCTCGCTAAAGCAAAGGCATGGGGAGATTTTGGATTTATGAATTATGGTTTCATAGACGAGAATCCGCCGAAATTAGAATCTGAAGATGAATCGGATAGGTTGTTTATTCAATTATATCATATGAATATCCGAGACGTCGAATTGAATGATAAAACCGTCCTGGAAGTTGGTTCTGGTAGAGGCGGTGGAGCTAATTGGATAGCACGAACATATTCACCTAAATCGTTGACCGGAATTGATTATTCAGCAGCAGCGGTAAAATTATGCAATCATATGTATGGCCGTCAAAATAATTTAAATTTCATGGAAGGTAATGCAATGAAACTTCGTTTTGAAGACGAATCTTTTGATGTTGTTTACAATGTGGAATCTAGTCATTGTTACAGCAACATGTCACAGTTCATACAAGAAGCATTTCGTGTATTAAGGCCAGGAGGATATTTCGCTTGGACTGACTTTAGGGATGTGAAAACTATGGAATCCATTCATGAAATTTTTATTTCGTCCGGATTTAAAATCGAGACACAATCAGATATTACAACAGAGGTTGTTGCAGCACTAGATCAAGTTAGTGACGACAAAAAATCGAAGATCGAGAAAGGAACTGGATTCATAATTAGGCGTAGTTTTGAGACCTTTGCTGGGGTTCGAAATACTCCTGTATACGACGCATTCAAAAAAGGTGAATTGGGATATTACAGATATCTTCTAAGAAAATAGATAAAAGGGTTC
>Ga0115011_10001736_pt1 | contig 15556 bp, 8 predicted proteins | sample TroAtlMetagenome_2_FD_88705 | JGI IMG/M metagenome (GOLD analysis project Ga0115011, IMG submission 88705) | Marine eukaryotic phytoplankton communities from Atlantic Ocean - Tropical Atlantic ANT8 Metagenome | ecosystem: Environmental > Aquatic > Marine > Oceanic | place: Tropical Atlantic...
CAAGCCCATAAAACCATAATAAATACGAATCCAATTTCATCCCCTAGCCATCCAAAACTTCCCATCAAATCTATTACCATAATTGTTGTAATGTTAGCATTTTTCTCATGAAAGTCTACTGTGGATTAGTATTGGTTGGTTTTTTTAATATAAAATTTAATATTTAGCGAATGGAAAGAAAGTCACAAAATTGAAACAATTATCACTGATTCATGGTCAGTTGTTCGAGGTCGTTAGCCCCCAGCCACTGTTCCCATATTGGGTATAGGTAGAAAAAAATCCAAGTTTGATTATCGAAAGTGAAATTGTACTAATCACCTAAGTTTATTTTGATCATGAAGAGCAACTCTCTCATAAAAACTTCAGCATCGATTTCAATCATTATAATTATTTTGACGGTTTGTTCAATTCTCTTTGAAATATCTTCTGTTACATCAAAAAACTTGAGTGAAAAATTGAGTGAAATGTTGCCTCAGTCCATCCTAATTGCCTCTGCATTGATTAGCTTAACTATTTGTGGAATAGGTCGCAAATAACTAGTTAATAACTCAAATTATTTGAATACGAATTCAATGTAGTAACCCCTTAACCTGACCACCGACCCATAACCCATGGTCCCTAGTTCGGAGATTGTGAGGGGTGTCCATAGGCCTACCACTATTACTACTCGTTACGCGGTGGGCGTTTCTTTTGCCAAGGAGATCAATGATTAAGGCTTGCTAGCATGCCACAATTACCCTTCTTGAGGTCCATGTATTAATCTCCTTGTAAGTCTATTGCAGCACGTACGTTGACACGGTCTTTCTCCTGGTCCTCCTCTGTCAGTTCGTGATATTCAATCAAACTTGGATGAACTTTCATTCTCAATCTTTGCTCTCGGACTACCCCTTCCTCATCGAGGCGGTACCCATTCATTAAATGGAAAGCCATCCAGCGGCGATGCTCACACTTGGCTAAATACTCCAAGAGCTCAAGGTCTCCGACCTGCTCCCGAAACCTATTCCAAAATTCTCGGTAAACATCCTGCTGAAGTGCAGCGAGACGGTTGGAGTCACGGTGAAATTCAGATAATTCAGCCCACTCCTCGACATCGTAATCAGCCTCCTGACGATACTTCTCATGAATGCGTCGCCCCTCATCTTCCATTGCGCAGCTTACGACCCCGTCCTTTCGACTTAAAAATTCCTCATACAGTGACACTACTCGCGGTGATACTTCTCTTCCTTCTAGGAATTCTTCACTCAACCCGCTCTCTGGCAGGCAGGCCACTACATGATCCGGCTTCATTTTTGGGTAACGTGACAGACAACGCTCTGCCAACTCAATGCTCCGAAGGTTCGACTCCATCTCGAAGGAGGCAAGATCTGGTTCATCAGTGGGCAGACTCTCCTCTCCAAACTCACCATCCTTCCAGAGAACGCGGCAACTACCTTCATGTTCCGGGAAACGTGCCTTGAAGGAAGAAATAAATTTTCTATCACAACCATAAACAGTAATCTCGGGTTTGGAATCTCCAACCACCTGTACTACCATCGCAATAACCCGCAAAACCTCACCAAGGGCCGGACCGGCAACCTGAACCGTTACCTTCATTTGATCTTCTGGCAAAGAACCCCAATCCTTAATCATACTAAGGGTCATTTCCCGTGTTAGCATTAGAAGAGACTGCTCACGTAGACCAATGACCTGGACGCCGCTCTTGTAGAGACGATCCGCAAAGCAGTTCCGAGAGGAATATTCCTCGATGGCAGCTATTACCCGTGTCCCTTGCACTCTTTGGTTTACGAGATGAAGGCGGATGAATTTAGCCAAATTCAGATTCATTTCATCGGAACCAGCCGTCACAATCACGTACTCAGCCCGGTCCACTCCGGCCATCGCCCAAACACCCTCATCCTCCGCGTTTCCATTAAAAACAATCAGGTTTGAATCTTCGGTTGCGGTGTCATCGTCCATTTCGATCACCACACATTTCTCCACACCAAGCGAGAGGGCCTTGCCACGGGAGCCAAGTCCAAAAATTACAGTGTGACCTGTCATCTTGCGCGCCTTCCATGCCATGCGTCGACGTTCTACTGCTCCGCCCAGAGCGCCACCCACCGCATAACTAGTCACCTGTGAAATCACCAAGCCAAAGACTCCGAGTCCTGCTAATAGAACTATCATCGCCACGATTCTGCCCGCTGTTGAAAGGGGGTGAACCTCACCGTAACCGACCGTCGTGACCGAAATAACAGTCATGTAGAAAGCATCCAAGAGAGACCAGTTTTCCTCCACCGCCCAGAACGCCAAGGTACCTCCAAAGATCACTCCAAGAAAACTCAGTGTTAGTATCCATCTACTCCGATTCATTCCTTGATAACTTAAATCCCATTGCCATGAAGTTCAACTCCTGCTCTTTCCAGGTAATCGCATTTGAGGGCGTTTTCCTTTTTTTCCGGATGTTATTCTAGGTGTTTTTGATCACGCACTTTGCCTCCTCAAGGTTCCGGCCAGGCATTCGTAGCAGGCAAGTTTGTAACAGAGGAGCACCTTTTGCCTAAGGGAGAAGAGAAATAAATTACTCATCGGCATTCTTGTCATCCCCAAATTCCTTGAGAAGATCCTCCAAGCCGCCCAGTACATCTGCCTCATGCTCAGACATTAAAGTGGAAGCTTCTTCAGAGGCGGAATCAGAGTCAGAAGAGGCACTCTTCTCCGGTTCCTCTGGTAATTTGATGAAGTCCTTGAGTTTACGGATCCGGGATGGGTGACGTAACTTGCGGAAGGCCTTGGCTTCGATTTGTCTGATACGTTCGCGGGTAACTTCTAATTGGCGGCCGACTTCTTCGAGAGTACGGGTGTAACCGTCCTTGAGACCGAAGCGCTGCTCTAGAACCTCGCGCTCGCGCTCGCTGAGAGTGTCTAGGACCTCATTGCACATGTCAGTGAATATCTGAACACGCGGCGATTGTTTTTTTTCCAACTCATCCGATGATATTTTTGGAATATTCAATTTTCCAAGCTCGCCGGCATCCAATAGCCGGTTGCCGGCATATACATTCAACCAAACCCACTTGCCCGAAAAACTTTCAAGACCGATCGCGCCAACTTCATTAATGCAGCGAAGACGATAGGCTGTATCTGCTTCCCAGCGGGCATCGAAAGACGGCTCGAAATTGCCACAGTGTAAATGGACGTGCTTTGCATAGGAGAGCATCCCGTGTTTCTTAAAACGGGTCGTCAAAATCGTTCATGTTGAGGAAAATACACTTTTCAAGGCGAGCGCATCCCTATGATTGCTCATCACCAAGATGTTCGGAATGCAGTAAGCCTACAGCTCTAATAGTCCCCGACGCATTCCCATCCCTTCTACAGAGAACGTCCGCACGGTGCGCCATTACCCGCTAGAAGTCGCGCCCCGCACACGCGCTGTTAGTGAAGTCGCAACCTGATCTCTTTACTGGAAACCACCCCCAAGCGCCAAGTAAAGCGACAAGCGGTTCTCAATACGAGCTCTTCGCGTCTGAATAAGGTTGCGCCTGATATCCAAGGCGCGGCGCTGGGCAACGAGTAAGTTAGTAAGATTAGAAAGCCCTTCTTTATAAAGTCGCTGTGTTTTTTGCTCAGCCGCAGCTGCAGCGGTTGAAGCAGCCTCTAGTGCGGTAATCTCACGGTTGATAAAGACCTCTCTGCTAAGAGCTGTTTCAACTTCCTGAAAGGCCTCAAGGACTGCTTGAGCCCAATCTGCAGCAGCCTCTTCTTGTTGGGCACGTGCTTGTTGCTTCTGGGCCGGTATAGCGCCCCCCGCGAAAATGGGCTGAGAGAGCCCTGCAGCCATCGACCACAAAAGGTTTTGCGAATTGAGTAAGTTAGAGAGTTGGGTGCTGGTGGCCCCAGCATTACCGCTCAGGATTAAGCTTGGTAAGTTGAGTTTATCGGCAGCTTCTCGACGTAAGCGAGCTGCGGCCAGCCTTACCTGGGCCGCGCGCAGATCGGGACGACGTAGAAGAAGTTCTGAAGGAAGTCCTGCTGGGACGAGGGAAACCTGGGGTAAAGTTCTAGGCGCAGCTTGTTTTCCACTTGGATGACGGCCAAGCAAAACGTCAAGGGCACGCAAATCCTGCGCCTGCTGGCGTTCTGCCCAATGCCGGTCAGCTCGACTTGAGGCCAAGTTTGCGCGGGCGAGGTTTACTTCTACAACTGTGGCAACTCCTCCTTCAACTTGGTCTTCTACCGCTTCGAGGGTTTTAAGATAGTTTGAGATGGTTTCATCAGCGAGGTCCAGCAATAGTTGGTTAGTAGCTAGACCACACCAGTTCCGCACAACGGCTACAGCGAGAGAGAACCGTAGGCCTCGATCAACGTTTACTAAGACTTCGGCATCGAGGCTCGAAGCGTCACGTTGGAGCGAGAGCCGATCCCACAAGTCAAGTTCCCATCGAACGTTTGGGCCTATCATAAAATTGCTCGTAGGATTCGAGAAGCGGCTATCAGAACGGGCCGCTTCTCCTCCTACGCCAAGACGCGGAAGGCTCAGTGCGTTACGCTGAATCACAATACTTTGGGCCGCGCGGATCCGCGCGGCTGACGCCTGTAAATTAAGGTTATTGGCAAGGGCCTGATTTACCAAACCAGTCAATTCCGGCGTGGCAAAGTCGGTGAGCCAAGCCCGGCCTCCTGGAACTTTTCCGTTAGTCGTAGGAGCTGACCAAGATGCGCTAGCAGGAGTCTGGACCTCCTGGACCAGAGGATCAACAGTCTTACAACTTGAGAAAAAAGAGCCAGTAACGGCAAGAAGTATGAATGAATAACGGAACACTATGTCGATTTCGAGTTAATGGTTTCTGAGATGGCTTTTAGAAAAAGTGTGTGGAAAAACGGTTCTGTAAATATTCGATAACCTAGTTAATGCGTTTCAAACGGTTTGTCTTCTTATCATTCTTTGAAACATGCCAGTCTCATTTTTAAGAGTGTCGAATGTCCCCTGCTGCTCAACCCTTCCTTGATTGAGGACAATCACCTGATCAGCATCTTCAATGGTACTTAAACGGTGTGCGATGACGAGTCTGGTGACTTTTCGCCGGGCGACGCTGCGACTCACGATCTCTTGGGTTCGATTGTCCAGAGCGCTGGTTGCCTCATCAAACAAAAGAATCTTGGGGTTAGTGGCCAGCGCACGAGCGATCAGAAGGCGCTGCCGCTGCCCGCCCGAAAGGTTTCCACCACCCTCACTAACAATAGTGTGCATCCCCATCGGCATGACGTTGATATCTTCATCTAGACCAGCATCCCGAGCTGCATTCCAAGCTTCATCGAGGGTTATAACTAAACCGCTAGCTATATTTTCAAATATGCTTCCCGCGGAGATAGATGCTGTCTGAAGCACGGTCCCGATTTGCCTGCGGATCGAGCAAATATCTAGCCCACTGATATCTTGATTATTGAACAATATGGAACCCGTTTCAGCTTGCTCAAATCCAAGTAAAAGACGGAATAAAGTTGATTTTCCACAGCCAGACGGGCCAACAAATGCAACAAAGTCTCCCGCATGAACCTTTAGACTAAGGTCCCTCAGAATGTATGGCCCATCGTCACTGTAGCGAAAGGAAAGATCCCTCACATCGATTTCACCATTAAGCTGACCAGGATCCTCTTTTGAGGTGTCGAGTTCGGGAATTGCCGTGATGATTGGTTTGGCGATTTCCTGCTTTGCGAAGGAGTCGATTATGTCGACAGCAGTTTCACTCAAGCTGTCAACGCCCATCATAAAGTTTCCAAAAGCAGCATTGAACGCGACAAAGGTTCCCATCGTTAGGACAGCCGCACCTCCTGATGACGCCGATGAGCCCATTGATTTCACAACCATTAAGTATAAGGCTATGGTTGAGCAAAGGGTAATTGCTGGGTTGATGACCTTATTCCAGTTGTTGTAACTCAATATCTTGGAGAGATGTTTCAGCTGGTGGGAATAGCGATTAGACCATTCGTGAAAAACCAGCTTCTCAGCACCTGCTACTCGGAACTTCGAGATACTGGTCACCATCTGGAACAAGAAACCGTTCAACTTTCCTGAACCTCTTTCGTACTGGAGAGCTGCTCGACGCACTTTGATTCCCAAATAAAGACTGCATACGCAGGACAGCAGCCCAAACACGAGCGGCACAATTGCCAATTTCGGGCTATAGTAAAACAGAAGTAAAATACTGATACAAGTGGAGAACCCGGCAAAGAGGCCCTTGATCGCAACGCCACTAACTTCCGCGGATATCTCAGACACGATCATAGTACGATTTAGTAGGTCACCACTGGAAAATTTCTTAAAGAAAGTAAGCGGAAGGTTGAGCAGTCTATCGATCACAGCCGACTGCATATGCAGTGTGATACCGGTCTTGACCCGTAAGGTGAGAATCCCTTGGCCGAGGCTAAACGCGATGGAACCTGCGGTCACTCCTAGCAGACAGAGAGCCATTTCCCAGAGCATTCTTCTGTCCCCGTCAGGTATGGCCTTATCCACGATGTGACCAAAGAAGATGGGACTAACCATCCCCATCAGAGAGATTAAGACGCTTACAAGCAGCAGCAGTCCAAGACTTCCCCTGAAAGTCGACGCAGCCCATTTGCCAAGATCCAAGAACGAGTTAGCGTGCTCTGGATAAGGGCGATAAAACATTAATGCGTCTTCGTCGAGGGTATCGATATCCTCTCGGGTCATCTGACGACTTTTTGCCTGTTGAGGATCGAAGATGTTCTGGCCGAACACCCCTTTACTCGCAGGAAGCAGCACGACAGGTCGCAGTGCCGTTGAGGTGTCCTCTGAGCAAGATCCCTTTTGGAATGCGAGCAAGGGACCATTATCATGCTTCCACCACTTATACCTCAATTTGACGTTTCGGTATCTTACCTTGGAGGCCCGGCAAACAGCCTCCACGTAGTGAACACGGTTTAAGTCCTCAGATTTGCTTGGGGGGAGAAACTCAAGATTGATCCGGTTGCCGATGCAGGAGAGGCAGGTCATCAATGGGTCTCCTAAATTCTGAACAGAGTCGCCCTGTTCCAGAACGCTATTGAGCTGGCCCATGGACTCCGCAGTGATCTGGTCCTGTATCTGTTTGGCTTTTGTGAGTCGTTCAAACTCCGCTTTATCACCTTGTCTCTCGAGCGACTCTATTCGTTTAAGAATGGCTGCTTGAAACAAGCCGATACATTCACCCATCACAGACAAATTCTCGGGTGGAACTTCGCTAAGGCATCGGACCTTGACTGGCTCAAGGGCGGTAAACCAAAGATGACTGCTAACTGGAATAAAATGCTCGGTCCGGTTGAAGTGAATTTCGTCTTCACCACAAAACGCCAAGCGGCCCTCGCTGACCTGCAACCATGAAACGGAGTCTCCAGACGCCTTGAAAGATTCACCTTTAACAATCGATACTGGATTTTCGGTATCAGATTCGATGCTCTTGGGATTGCTTTCGCTGAGCCTATAATTATCGTGGGAATAAAGACTGTGGAGCCCGCTAATCAATCGATCAAGGTCATCATCTCCAAGAGCAAGGTTGGCAAATGAAACGAATCGAATCTCGGATTCCTCAAGAGTTAGAGCTTCAAGCAGGTAACCAGAGTCACCTGCCGATAAGTCTCCTAACAAGATCCCCCCAGGCTGGACAGTAGAAATCCTTGTTTGCCGCCGGAGTGGGGCGTCTTCGTGAGTCTGGCTTTTTAGAAGAATCAGAGACCCGGATTTCACAATAAAAAAACCATCCTGTCGGTCCAACGCAATCATCTCCCCCTGGGGAATATTGAGTATTTCTTGCGCGCTCATCTCTGCTCCTCCTCAATGGTTCGTTTAACGAGCTGGGAATAGGGGCCATCATTAATGATCATTTCATTGTGTGTTCCCCGCTCCTTAACCTCGCCAGAGGAAAGGACAATAATTTCGTCACAGTCCCGGATCGTGCTCAACCGGTGAGCTACGATAATTAAAGAGCACCCCCTTCGCCTAAGGTTGAGCATAACGAGCTGCTCGGTCTCTGCATCCAGCGCACTCGTTGCCTCGTCTAAAATGACAATGGAGGGGTTGTTGACCAGTGCACGTGCGAGCTCGAGGCGTTGACGTTGTCCGCCGGAGAGATTGCCTCCATTTTCTTGGAGTATGGTCTCGTAACCCTTGGGCATATTTTGGATGACGTCATGTATTTCAGCATCCTTCGCTGCTTGAATGACATTCTCTTCCGAGATGGTCCTGTCCAAGAGCGTTAGGTTGTCACGGATAGTACCCTCGAAGATGCCAAACTCTTGTTCTACAAATCCTAGAGTGTTTCTGAAAACGACGCTGGGAATTTTGGAGAGGTCAGTGCCATCGATGAAAATCTCTCCACCCAGCGGTTTGTATAATCCGCATACGATCTTAGCAATCGTCGACTTTCCTGAACCGCTGCCGCCTACCAGAGCGACGCTTTTCCCGGGATTCAATTTCAGGGAAAAATCCTCAATAAGCGGAGGCATGTTCGGGTTGAAGCCGAACTGGAGATTATTTACCTCGACTTGCCCTTCCAAACGAACAATCGGTCTTCCAGCCGCATCGAGGCCTATTTCATCCGGCGGATCCGCTTCAGGCGGATTGCTCATCACGTCTTCGACCCGGACAACATTACCCGTCAATTCCTGAATATTGCTGGAAAAATTAAAGATCTCCTGAAGCGGACGTAGGAAATTAGTCATCATGCTATAGAAAGCCACCAGCATACCAACAGTCATTTGTCCTTCCATCACACTGAGCCCGCCCAGGAGCAGGATCAGAAGACCGGTCATTTGCTTGGCAAATTCCGGGAGAACACCTAGCGCGAGTGACGAATTCTGAAGCCGCTGCATTGAATTCATGCCCTTTGCGAGATAGCCCCCAAACTTGGTGTAGAAGGTGATTTCCTGCCCGCCGGCTTTGATGGTCTCGATAGACTGGATTCCAGCAATGGCACATCCTTGCACTTTCCCCATTTCCAGAGACGCGCTTAGATTTGCCTCCTTACGCTTTGCCGTAAGCTTTGCAAGAACAAGGAAGTTGATCAACGAAAAGCCGATTCCAATCAAGGTCAGCCATACGTTGTAGAAGCAAAGGACTGCACCGAGCACTAGCATGGTTATGACATTAGCAACCATTTCGGAAATTGGTCCGGAAACAGTTTGGGCTATCGAGTCATTGAGCTTTGTCCTGTCGACTACTTCTCCAGGGTATCTCTGGGTGTAAAACGAGATAGGAAGTCTGAGAAGTCGCCAGATGAAGCTAGTATTCAAGGAGATCATCTGCATCAGCTGCAGACGTCGAGAAACTAGTGCTTTCAAAGAGTCGACAGTAATCTGGAGGAAAAGCACCCCGGCAAGAAAGGAAATCAGCGGCCGAAACCAGTCAGTGCGTTTATCCAGCAGGACGTTGTCAATGAATACCTGGGTTGCAGCAGGAAGCAGGAACTGAGGGAGAACAAGTAAGAGGCTAGCTATAAAGATATAGAAGAACCCTTTTTCGTAGCCCTTAAGAGTACGAAGCAGCGAGGGCCAGACACTCGGCTTGCGGCCGCTTTTCCTGAAGTCGTCTGCTGGCTGTATCGCCAGAGTTACTCCTGTGAATGCTGCCTTGAACTCCTTGATAGAAACTTCGCGATGCCCAACTCCAGGGTCATTGATATAAACGGAATTCTTACCAAAACCTTCTAGGGTAACGAAATGATTAAAGTTCCAGAAAATAACTACTGGAAGCTGGGTTTCCTTGAGCTTTTTAAACGATCGAGTGAGCCCTTTCGCCTTGAAGCCGTAATGCTTAGCCGCATTTAAAATATTGGTCGCCTTACTTCCGTCCCTTGATACGCCACACTGCATTCTTATTTCGGCTAGGGGTCGATAACAGCCGAAGTAACCCAGCACCATCGATAGGCTTGCAGCGCCGCATTCCACGGCCTCCATTTGGAGTACAGTAGGCGTCTTGATCCGGGTCTTTTTTCTTCGAAAGAGAGGCACTAAAAAATCAAAATTCAGGGGTGATATCGTCTTTTTGCCCTTGGAGCCAGGTCCGTATTAGAGGCAGGACGTAGGTGATAGGAGCTCGGTCATCGACTCTTACCCGATTCACGGTTGTAGTCCCTTGGCTCATCGCTACCGGGGGGTTTTTAGAGGTCCATTCGTAGCCGCTCTCCGAGTCAGGCGACAACGCCCCTTGTAATTTGGTTTCTACCTCGATCATCGCGCCCTGTCCGGTTAGCGCAAACGCCAATTCCTTACTTCCAACAATGTTCATGGCCGCTTCGCGGCTGACAGGAAAGGAAGACACGCTCACTACTTCACCAATGATGCTCCCATAACGCTCCCGCTTCACGGTGGACGGAGTCACTTGGATTGTCATACCTTGCTTGATTTTTTTCCCATCTTTTACTGAGAAATAGCACAGGTTTTTCATGGCCCGTGTACTCTCATCAGAGGTTAAAGAAAGGATGGGAGTCCCAAACCCTACCGCTGTGCCTGCAGAAACCATCAATTGCATCACCTTGCCTCCGGATTTGCACCGGATATAACGATTGTTTTCTAGCTGTAGTTCCAGTTTTTCAACAGCTCGCCTCGATTCATTAATCTGGTTTTTTAAGGTGAAATCGGTTTGAATATTCTTTAGCTTGGCTTGTTCAAGCGACAAGTCGAGGGCCTGAATCTGTGCGTCATAACTGGCCATCTTGGCCTTACTTTCCACTAAGTTACTTTCCGACTGTAGGAGCATTCCACTATTCACCAGATTATCCTTGGCCATTTTGAGAAGCGCCTCAACCCGCTTTTCCAGCGAGCGGTTAACATTTCCGGATAGCTTCTTTCCCTCTACCAGCAGTTCCTTCTGTCTTTCGATAGAATTTAATTGGGCGAGAAACTGGCCCTGGTTGGCTTCAAGTGCCTCAGAATTAGTCTTGTTGATTTCATTATAGGTTTCCTTCGCCTGTTGGAGTAATTGCTCAAGGGCAGGTTGCTGAAGGATGGCTACGAGATCGCCTTCCTTGAGCACATCGCCTGGTTTTACGGAAACCTTCTCGACTAGGCCGGGAGCCTGCGACTGAACGACTTTAACGTTCCCAGGATTAATGAGGACCCCGAAGCCAGTGACGTTCACGGGCATTCTTCCAAAGATCGACCAAGCGAGGCTAACTAGAGCAATGATACCAATTCCAAATAAAGGAATCCATAGCTTCGCCCTTACAACCTGTAAGGTGTGGTCCATTTCGTCGGGGTTGCTTGCTGCCTCAAGGGCTTCCTTTGAGAAGATGTGCTTCATTGAATCTGCTTTTGATTAGACTTTCACCTTCGACACCATCAGCTCAAAGCGTCGGGCTGCCCGCTCAACTCCATCAAGGAGTTGAGGTTCGATCTCGTCAATTTCTTCCTCTTCCTCTTCAGTCCGATCATCTCCATAACTAAGGGTAAGGATAGTATTACGCATCCTTTGCGCCAAAAACATCCCTAACGATCTGTATAGCCGCGCTTGGAAACCAACGTCCGCTTCGAGTTTTGCTTTAAGTTCGTCGTGCCTTATTTCGAGAACTAAAGCTTCATCAAGCGCCCGGACACTCGCCGTGGCGGCCCGCGAGTCCAGAAGGCTGATCTCACCCACCACCTCACCAGACTCGAGTTCCGCAAGCTGCTTAGCCTCCGGGGTCTCGAGCTCGACACCCAGTCGACCAGCTAAGAGGAAATACATCGCCTCGACCTTGCGTCCCTGTCTAAGCAGGTAATCACCTACTTGCAGTCGCCTTCCGGAACCATTTTCAATCAACCATTCAAGGTCTCTATCTTCTAGTATTCCTAATATGATTAATGATTTCCTCATGATTTATCTCAGCACCGGTATTTTCTTGCGCAATTTTCCAACCAGTTTCTAACAATTTATAGGGTTATGACAAGCCTGAAGGAACTTTTTAATTCCTTGACTCAGAAAATTCACTTTATCGGCCGGGAATCGCTCTGGAGAATATCTGAAATACCACCCGAACCCCTTTCTGCTTCGTTGCGCATACAAGACCAAAGCAGGGTTATGAGGATCTGGAAACGAATCCTGCCCGTAAGCCGAATGCTTCATGATCGGGAAAGGTACATTAGAGCGAAAGGTATCATCCAGTCTTCCGCGATAGACAAAGCGCAACTTAGGAATGCTGATTTTTCCCATCCGTTCACGAACCAACTCGTTTTCAGACATATAACGAAGCAATCCAAACCCGACTCCTTCGTTGGGAATGCCCGACCGCGATTGTCGGACAGATTCGAAGAAATTAAGCTTATCATCAGAGTGGGGAACCTTCACTAGATGTGGAAAATGGTGAACCAGCCACCCGACAGTGTGCTGAGGCTTGCTCTCACCAGCCAAGTGACTCCGCCCATGGTGCTCAAGTTCCACATAACAAGAATCCTTGCCGGTAGCTTCAATCCAGCTGAAGGCTAATGCGGCTAGGAATAGGTCGTGCTGATTCTCGGCACTATTCCAACGCTTTAGGATATGATCAGCTTGATCTCCTGTAAGTTCACCTTCGATGATTGAACCATCAGTGGTATCTTTTCCCTCGATCATTCGAGGGAAAACACTATCCGAAGGCCAGCTGGCTTCTGCGGTGGATGCCAAGCTGACCCAGTAGTCGACTTCTGCCTCTAATTCTCTTGATTGTGCCAGTGAAGACTGGCGTCTTGCCCATGATCCAAAACTTGGCTCCGGTATCCTAAGAGGCGGATAACCTTGACCTCTCTCGAGGGAATTCCAGCACTGATTAAACTCCGACACCAGAGTTATAATTGACAGGGCATCAATTGCAAGATGATGGAAGGCAAGACAAAGCACCCCTCTCTCCTTGCTTCCCCGATCGTAAAGGAACGATCTGAGTAAAGGGCCTCTTTCCAAATCAAATCCTTTGCGTAGCTCATCTTCCACAGCGGCAGCCTGTGCCTTCACCCGTTCACCTTTGAGGCCTCTCATATTCAGTATTTCGAACTGAAGCAACATATCACTGTTAGCATGATCTTGGTGCCATCTTTCCTCAAAGAAACGGAAACAGAGCTTGAATGCATCGTGCCGAGCAACCAACCATTGCAGGACGCTTCTTATCTGCTTGGGGCTAGCCTCCACAGGGGTCCGAAGAAGTAACATCACAAAGTTATCAGATGGAGCCTTAGCATTTTGCTGAAGTAACTCCTGCTGAATGGGGAGCAAGGGAATCTCTCTTACTTCACCCTCATCTATTAACTCGGCCTGGTTATCTCTCTTGAGCTCCTGATCCTGACATAGGGGGGCAAGAAGGCATTTCTGGATAACCTCGGAAATTTCTTGGACCGTATCGGAAGAATTATAAAGCCCAGGGTCCACCGATATTTGAAACTCTGCCTCCAAGGTTAAATGCAGTTCAACTAGGGCTAATGAATCGAGTCCCAGTTGCTTTACAGGGGTTCGCCTTTCTACAGCTGGCTCTTTAAGCCGCAAAAGAGCAGACAACTGTCTTAAGATATGGGTTTCCAGCAGCTCAATCTGATGCTTATAGGGTGATGTTTCTAAATCTTCTAGCAACCTCCACCTTTTTAGTGTTTCGCCCTGTTTGGTTTCAGGCAAAAAAAGATGAGTGCTCACGCTGGAATAGGCTTGCTCTTCAGAGAGTCCCGAGCCAACTCCCCGATATGAAGAAAGGTCTAATCTAGTGAGAGGGTTTAATAGGTCATCCCGGTAAGATTGCGCGCAGGCTGATCGACGTAGTTTCCCACTAGTTGTCCTTGGAAGCGTGCCTTGCTTTAGCAGGACTACCGAAACAACTTGTAACCCCAGCTCCTCACCAACTGCAGCTTGGATCCGCTGCATCACGTCATCCAAGTCCGCCTCTCGTAATTGGGTTCTACTGATTTCACAGACGACAGCTATCTGTTCGCTGTCATCTTGCTCGATCATAAAAGCACAGGCACCATTGGACATGACCGCCGGATGGGCTATTTCACACGCCTGTTCAATGTCCTGCGGATAATAATTCAGGCCCCGCACAATAATCAGGTCCTTAAGCCGACCAGTTAGATACAATTCGTTTTTATGGACAAAGCCGAGGTCACCAGTCTTCAGGAAGCTTTTTGAAACCCCATCTTCAACCCTGTCAGCAAAGGCTTCCTGGGTTGCTTGCCGGTTATTCCAGTAACCAGAGCAAACGCTCGAACCCGAAATCCAGATTTCGCCTACCTGGTTGGCTGGTGTAGTAGATCCCGTTTGAGTATTTACGATCCTAAGATCAAAACCATCAGCGATTTGCCCAGCGCTCACAAGCATTCTCTCCTGCAAATCTTCCTGAGCTGGATTGTGGCCCTCTTCACCAAGAGGCACCACGAGGCCTTGCTCCAGATCCATTTTTCTGAATCTCCCAATCAACGGTTCGGTTTGAGCTGTTTTTCCAGATACCCATAATGTTGCCTCCGCCAAGCCGTAGCATGGCTGCATCGCAAAACTCTTAAATCCACAATCGGCAAAAGCATTTGAAAAACGGTTTAGCGTTTCGTAGCGAATAGACTCCGCACCATTCAGGGCTGCCTCCCAGCTAGCAAGATTAAGCTTGGCACGCTGCTCTTGCGAGATGCGACTGGCACACAGGTCATAGGCAAAGTTCGGAGCGGCGCTGATGGTTCCGCTGTAGCGCGTTATTGCCTCAAGCCAGGAGAATGGGTGAAAAATGAATTGCTGAGGAGACATATGGGCAACCATAAAGCCCGCATATACCGGGAGGAGAATGCAGGTTAATCCCATGTCATGGTAAGGCGGCAACCAACTGATCCCGACAGAATCTTCCGAGACGCGAGTGGCAGTCGCGATAGTTTTTAGATTAGTTAAAAAATTTCTATGAGTCAGGATGACGCCTTTCGGTGAACCAGTAGACCCTGAAGTATACTGCACCAAGGCGACGTCCGTGTCCGACAATTCAGGTTCAGTCCAATCTCCTTCTCCATCGTGAGCTATGGAGTCAAGATCAAGACATGGGATTCCTTGAGGCGCCATCCGCTCCGCAGTCGCGAGCGATTTCCCGCTGCCGACAAGAACCGTGGGGCGAGCATCTTCGACGATGCGCAAAAACCGAGTTGAAGTCTTCGAAGTCTCCCTAGGGGCCGGAGGGTAATTGGGAACTACGATTGCCCCCGCATAAAAGCAGCCGAAAAGCGTTGCCATAAAGCGCAACCCAGGTGGCTCCAGCAGAAGCACAGGCTGACCTACAACATTATACTTAGATAGAGTGGCTGCAATAGCTCTCGCCTCACGATCCAGTTGCTCGTAAGTCAGCCGGGATTCTTGTAGATCATTTCCGGTCAAAAAAATAAAAGCTACCCGGTCAGGATCAACTGTCGCCCTATGTCGCAACATATGAACCAGCGATTTGAAATCTGAAATCATTTTTTGTTGCGCATATCTAAGGGATATGAATGCCTAAAAAAACCATTTAGAGGTAGGCTGTAAGGCCTTCGTCGGATTCTTGTAGTTCTTCCCAGCCGGTTTCTAGTTCTGCTTGGGTGAACTCAAAGCCGCTTTCTTTGCCTAAAGCCACAAGGTCAG
>Ga0115011_10001737_pt1 | contig 15554 bp, 30 predicted proteins | sample TroAtlMetagenome_2_FD_88705 | JGI IMG/M metagenome (GOLD analysis project Ga0115011, IMG submission 88705) | Marine eukaryotic phytoplankton communities from Atlantic Ocean - Tropical Atlantic ANT8 Metagenome | ecosystem: Environmental > Aquatic > Marine > Oceanic | place: Tropical Atlantic...
TGGACATTTTCAATCCCATGCTATAGTACTCCTATCTAGTAATTCTCTCTCCTTATGAGTGTTATAGATCCAAGGTAATGGAAAGCCCCTAGAAATAGGGGTTTTCTTGTCGACAAGGATCCTATATTAATGATCCAGTATTGCGGATCTAGATCTATTGCTGCTTAAATCAGGCTTTATTTGTTAGTGCGATATTGATCAGACAAGAATTGATCTGGTATTGCGAGTTCAAAAGAATAAAAATCAAGTATATCTTCTGTTTTGATCTTAGTTAATATATCGAATCGATCATATCTTCTGTATGGCTTATAAAGTGATCTCCACTTAGGTACATACTCATTTAATTCTTGTGTATTGTCTGTATGTACAGCTCCTTTAGTCAACATGTTAGTTTTGATGATCAATTGCTCTCTATCAACGAAAACAAACCTTGTATATAGATCAAAAACAATAAATTTAGCTTCACCAAACAGCCAACCAGGGTAGCCATCACCATTTTGATACTCTACCCAAACAGTTCCTTTATCTAAAGCGTCTTTTTCTGCTTTAATATCCATTTTGCCAAACTTTTCTTGTGAAGATTTGATATCAAACTTTTTATATATATTTTCATTTTTCGTAGCCCAACGAACATCAGGATCTACTAAATGTTTAAAGATATGAAAGAATTTTATTTCAGCCATACGACCAGAGTGTCCTTTTGCAGGTTGATTTGATCTTGGGTGAATAAAACTATCTGGTATAGGTATATAGCTCATACTTCATTACCCCAATTATCCCAACCCTCATGTTTTTGTCTAGCAAACAATTCTATACGAGGTAGATCACCGCACAATTCAACAATTTTATTCCTAACAATGTCTGGTTTCTTTGAGTGTTCTTGTATTCTTTCATCTATTACAGAATGAACTGAAGCACTCTCTCTCTGTGGCTTACCTTTTACCCCTAGAAAGCAAACTTCAGCATTGGCTCTGGTCCAATGTCCCATACCCCAAAACCAAGAGTCTGCTTTCTTATTCTTCTTAACCCAAGTAAACGCAGCACTGCGATACTTGAATCCCCAACTTTCCATTGCTTCCAAACCTATAAGTAATTTTGGAAATGTAATCCACATAAATAAAATACAATTGTCTGCTGCGATGTCGTTTACTGGCAAACTGTTTATCTCTTCAGGTTTCATCTGAGGATACTTACCGTCCCAATTTCTTTTTAAAAAGCCAGAGTCATACTTCCAGGGTGGATCTGCATAAATTATATTATATTTCTTGTCTGGAAAAGGTATCATACTTCATTCCCCCAAGTGTCCCAATCTTGTGTGGTATTCCTAGCAAATAGTTCAATTCGAGGTAGATCACCACATAAATCTACAATATCATTTCTAATTCTCTCAGGTTTTTTGCTGTGTCTTGATCTTGGTTCTATTACTAATTCTCTTACAGCTTTAGAAACTCTACTTGGCTTTCCTTTTGTAGCTAATAAACAAAGCTCTGGATTTCCCCTAGTCCAATATCCCAAACCAGTAAAAAAACCTTCAGATTTCATATTCTTCTTAACCCAATTAAAAGCTACTGTCTTGTAAGTAAATCCCCAACTATCAATAACTTCAAATGCTTGAGGCAAAGAGTGGTTGACTACCCATAGGAATAAAACACAATCTTTGTCTGCTATATCGTTCACAGGCAAAGACTTAATCCAGTTCAAGTCTTGTGTTTCATAATGCTGATTAGGATTTCTACCCTCACCTTTTTTACTAAAATTCTTAAATGACCAGGGTGGATCTGCGTATATAATATTGTATTTTTTATCAGGAAACGGTATCATTTAACCTCTTTTCTGAAATTTCAAAATACTCTTTATCATTTTCTATACCTATAAATTCTCTATTCAAATTAAGGGAAGCAACACCAGCTGATCCACTACCCATTGTAAAGTCTAAAACTACTTCGTTTTCTAATGTATAAGTACTAATTATGTATTCACATAGAGCTACTGGCTTTTGGGTTGGGTGTAATCCCCTGTCACCTTTTGCCCTATTATTAAAAATTTGTATATCTTCAGGGTATTTTAAATCACTGTCATACTCACTGGTAGTATTATTTCTTTCGATACCGCCAATAAAATCACCACCCTTTTCTGAATTGTACTTAAAACCAGCATTAATTCTACTTTTACCACTTTCAGCACGAGGTTGTTTGATTGGATAATAATTAATTCTACCTTTACCAAATATCATTATGTCTTCTATATGTTTCATAGGTTGATACTTAGCTGAGGCAAAGTTGCTTGCTATAAGCTTTTTATACTTCCAATCATATTTATATTCATCTATATTACTAAGTCTCAAGTGACTACTAAAAGGTTCGTTACCAAATAAAGCTACAGCTGCGTTATCTTTTCTAATTCTTTTTATTTCTTTCCACATAGGCTCAAAGGGTATTATGTTGTCCCACTTACAAGCGGTAGTGCCATACGGCAAATCAGTAAATATAAGATCAACAGAGTTATCTGGTATATCCTGCATTACTTCTAAGCAATCGCCTTTATATAACTTCATCTATTTGCTTAAACCTCTCTTTTAATTCGCTGTCATGTATTTTCTGAGTAGATCTGACTCTCTTTTCAGCTATATCAAAATATTCTTTATTAATTTCTATTCCTATATAGTCTCTAAATGTTTTAGCACAAGCAACTCCAATTGTTCCGCTTCCCATAAAGCTATCAAGTACTAAATCACCCTCTTCAGTATAGCTTTTAACAATCAGCTCCGCTAAAGAAACAGGTTTTTGTGTTGGGTGATACCCTCTTTCCCTTGTGTGCTTTTGTATAGTTTTAGGGTGGCGATCTCCAGTATTTTCTGTAACTGTATTTTTAAGTCCGCCTTTCCAATTCTCACTTATTCGGCCAGATTTTTGTTTGTAAGGTTCGCCTTTAGTTTTTTGTGGGTAATATTTCATAGGTGTTCTTTTACCATGAGTTACTCTGCCTTTACCAAAGATTAATATATATTCATGTACACGAAATGGTTGTTGGTTAACATTGGGAACATTTGTTCCATTATCTTTTTCCCATACCCACTCATATTTGTATAGATGTCTCGCAGTATTAATTAGTTCATTGGCATACTTCATTGTGCAATGTATTGCTATACAACCATCTTCTTTGATAACTCTTTCGTATTCTTTGAACAACTGTTCAGTATCTACTAATTTGTTGTCCCATTTGTTACCAGTTTCTTTATATGGTGGATCTGTAAATATAAGATCTACTGATTCATCTGGTAATGTCGGTAAAACTTTTAAACAGTCATCATTTACTAACATAAGCCAAAGCCTTGTTAAACATATCTTCGCTCTTTTCAATACCTAAAAATTTATGTTCTTTACCAAATTTTGAGTTCAAAATAGCTTTGTATGTACTACCGCTACCCATAAATGGATCAAAAATTCTTTGTGGGTACTCAGCTGTGTCTATAATTCTTTGTATTAGTTCAGTTGGCTTCTGTGTTGGGTGGATCTTTTTCTCTTCTCTGTGATAAAAGCTTATATCATTCCAAACATCAGTGATACCTTTAGGTACATCAAAGGTATAAACAATATCTTCGTATTTTGGAAGTTCCATTACTTCTTGTAGCTTTACCCAGTCATCTTTAGTTGGATATATTCTGTATTCTTTAGGTTTTTTTTCAGAAGCAATAGTACTAAATGTTCCACCACCACTAGTTGCCTTACCTAAAAACTTATTTACATCAGCTCCTGTCCAGCCAAGTCTTTTTCTTTCTTTTTGCAATTCATCTCTAACAAAATCTCTTGAGTCGTTGTAAAACATATATAAATATTCTGTAGCAGTAGGGAACATCTTTAAATTCTTACTTGATCTCCCAGCAATAGATTGTAAACCTTTATCTATAACAATTTGCTGTTTGAACTTATAACCAAACTCTTCCATGAAACCAAGTAAATAAGATAGCTCTTCTGGGTAGCCAAACAACCAAACTGTCGCTGATTTCTTTGTTACACCTGCTAGTTCCTCTATCCATGATTTACACCAAGTTAAGTAATCATTTCTGGTGAACCATTGCTTGTCCCACTCTTGATCAACTTTTCTATAATATGGCGGATCAAGTATTACCATATCAAATTTTTCGTTATCTTTTCTATTCATGTGGTACTTGATACCCTCTGAAATATCTTCATTGACAAAGAATGTATTTTGATTTAATTTTGTTACTTTAATCTTCGCTCACCGTCCTCTAAATTAACAGCCCACTTAGGTGCGCTGCTGTTCTTAGTATCTATTACTGCAAGTTTAGGATCATCATCCCAATTCTTATAAATAAAAGTATCTCTCGCTACTTGTTTGTCCATACCTTTACGATCTGCAACTGCGTCTAAACCTCTTAGCTTAGGTACGAAGTTCTGCCCCATAATCGCAATTAAGTTTTCAACTTCTTCTGCACCTAACTTCTTATTAGTTGCAAAATTTATTAAGGATTTAACATCACTACATTCTGTTTTATATCCTTTGGACCAGTTAAAAACAGTTTCACCTATTTTTATTGCACCGTTCTCTTCAACATTCCTAGCTATCTTGCCATCAACAAACTTATTAATGTTAGATGTGTTAGTTTTAGCACCGACAGAGACTGTCCTTGCTATTGAAAGTTCTTTCGGTTCTTCAATGGATTGTAATTCTGTATTCTCTAAATCAGAATCATGATCACTAGCTTTAGCGATATCCCATATCAATTCCCTTATCTCACTCATCTTCTCTCCTTTTCCTTTTATGCAAAGCTTTTCTACGAGCATATTTAGCGTCCATAAATTCTTTTTTCTTCTTAGACCATCTATAAATAGTCATTAGGACTCATTGTCTCGTGTATTCTCCCTTTAGCATTTCCAAAGTATTGCTCATCTAATTCTACACCAATAAAATCTATACCTAAACGCTTGGCAACAACTCCTGTAGTACCTGTACCCATAAATGGATCAATTACTAATTCATTGTCTAAATGAAAATTTTTAAGTATAGTTTCTACTAATTCTTCAGGAAAAACAGCTTTATGTAGCTTGTCTTTGCTATTTGTCCTATTTATTTGCCATAAATTAGACAATGTACCTCTTTCAAAGTTCTTATCTTTAAATTGTCTACTTATTGCGTTACTTTTTTCAAAGATCAGGATCACTTCATATTGTGAGTTCATAACGCCATCACCCATAGCTGGTTGAGCGTTTCCTTTATCCCAAACAACAATATCCTTTAAATATTTACTGAAATGACCTATAAGTTCAAAAGTTGCGACCTTATTGCCTGTAAAAAAGCCTGTATTATAGAAAACTAACCTAGATACCCTGATTAAGTGAGTCAAAACATTTCTATGGAACTCAAAATAGTCTTCCATAGTCATTTTATCTTCAAATTTTGATCTATATTTAGTAGAAATTTTACTTTCTTCAGATCTAAATAGATATTTGCCATACTTGATCCTCAAATTCATGTTATATGGCGGTGATGTAATAACTATACCGCTATCACTATCGTCCATATTTGCCAAGATATCTAAACAATCAGAGTTATAGAGTTTTAAAATGGTTGATCTCCAGTTTTATTTCTGTTGATCTTTTTTATCTTATATAAAGCAATCAAATTGTTTACATTAAGAAAATATAGATATTTTTTAATTCTTTTCATGTTTCTCCTTATAATGATGGAGGGTGGTATCTAACCACCCAGTATGCTTTTAATATTTCACTAGGTAAGCTTCAATATTGCATATCTCCCATCAATTCTTAGGACAGAGACTTTAACTTATACTTAAATCACTACATTCAGTATCTTTATTTTTATGCTCTGCCCTAGTGGAGCTGGAGGGAATCGAACCCTCGTTTACTTATGGGAATTGGGAAATAACCATAAGCTCTAAACCATTCAGCCCCTTAACCCCAATTGTTCTTTGATCCAATCAATTAAAGCTTGAGGTGAGTTAGATCCTAATTCTTCTAAACGCTTCGATTCCCAATCGTAAAAGTATTCTGCGTCTACACCGAATTTGTATCTACCAAATTTAAACCGTACAACTGTCTCGTCATCTGGCTCTGGGATTTCTTCTTCCTCAAATATGTCTTGTTCCATACTATTAAGTATGTCTTCAAGATCATCTAGATCAAAACCTGTACCTGAAAGATCGCCTGTTTCCGTAGCTACACTTTCCAATAATTCGACTAATTCTTCTTGTTTCCAGCCACCCTTTTCAACTAATTTATTTGAAGCAACTAAATATGCGTTTGCTTCTTCATCATTATCAAAAGATAGACCGCTAACAACAGGAATAAGCCAATTTCCTTCTTCGTCTAACTCAATATTCTTAGGAGGTTTGCGTATGTCCTCTTGTTCTAAAATTTTAAGTGTTTCAAGTCTTCCATGACCTGCGACTAGCTTGCCTGTTGTTTCGTTCTTAATTATTGGCTCAGTAAAACCAAATCTCTTCATTGATGTATATATTTCACCAATATCATGATCTTTTGGGTTTACATCTGCTACCTCAATGTCGTATAAAGGCAGGTACTCAATATTTATAGCCATATTAGAAAGGTGCGTCCAGTTCGTTTGCTGGAGCTTTCGCAACTGGAGCTTCTACCTGTCTTTCAGGTAAAACTTCACCTTGCGTTATTGCTACTGGTCCAAATACAAAAGAAACACCAATTTCATCAGCGATGAGCTTGTATGACTTTCTATTCTGTCCTGTCTCTTTATCTTCCCATGTACTTTGTTCGATCTTTCCTCTAACAATTACTGGTAGACTCTTTGTACCTGCGCCAAAGCTATCACCTATGTGATCAGCTAAAGCAATTCTTTCATTATTGAAGACAACTACATCGATCCATGCAGGATCTTTATCTTTGCCTTGCCATATCTTTAAACCACCTGTTAGGTAAAAGTTTCCAGATTGGGCTTGTTTCATTTCTACATTACACAAAGTTCCACTAAGTGTAATTTCGTTAGGATATGCCATTGGCTTCCTCCTCTTCTTCTTCTTCTGTAAATATCTTACTCAACAATTTTCCATTGAATTTTGATGCGTAAGTATCTTTTGCTTGTTCCCAAGTTTGGGAATAGTCAAAAGTATCTACTTCATATACTTCTTGTGTGCCAGTATCGTATCTTTTTTTAGCAGATTCGTACATAGCATGCACAAAACTTTCAAAACCATTAGACAATAAGTAATCTTTTAAACCACCTTTAGGAGCTTCTATTCGCTTTGTCCCAGGATCATTCCATTCATACCTTTGAATTTCCATTGCTGTAGCGTAAATACTACTTGGGTTAGGTGCAAATTCAGTTCCAGACTTGAAAGACTGTTCTATAGCTTTTTCTACAAATTGTATCTGTATTCCTTTTAATGAGTCATAAGCGGACTTCACTTGATCATCAGACCAGTGAAAATTAGGCCATTTTAACTTCATTATTCTTACAGTTTGTTGCCACTCTTTACCTGTCAATTTTACCTACCTCTTCAATGCGTTGTACATTCATATCAACATGAATATTACGCATACTGATGTCGTCCTGTGCATACTTATTTGCCTGTGTTTGATCTTCCGCTAAATATGTTCTAGACCAAGTACCAGAAACCCTAAACTGCTTAACCATTGTCTACCTCCTCAGCCCAAGCTTGCAACTCTAAGTCACTAGCTCTTGATTGAGCCATTTTTTTGTTCTTTTTTCTTTCTTGATCAGTGACAACTTCATCAAGCTGTAACCAATTGAACACTAATGCTTTAGGTGTAGGTCTTTCCCCAAATTTTATAAAATAGTTGAGACCTCTTCTTCTTATCTCTTCTTCATCAGCACCAATATCAAGTAACTGTGTAACGCAACTGTTGTATCGTGCATAAGAATCACTTGTCATACTATTAGCAACTTGTCCGTGTGTTTTACCAGTAGTTATTTCAATGACTGTATTAAAAATATCTTTCCTATTGTCGTCAATAATCTCTATATCCTTTTTTGCTCGTTCTTTGCGTTTTCTGTCTGCTGCTTTTTCTCTTTTGTCCATTAATGCACCGTGATAATCAGCCCAATCATGGATTTTAAGAGATTTACCTTTTCTATCTAGCCAACCACAGTCAACTAAACATTGTATAAAAAAATCATTATCGCCTTTATAGTTCGCAGCAGCACCAATTCTATTCTCATAACGAGTTACATCACCGTTCTGAGAGTAGGATAATGCCCACCACCACAAATAATGTAGGTGTCCTATTACTTCGACAGTTGTAATTTCAAGTGTGTCAGCAAGCTGATCTACTTTAGGATGTTGCGATAAAGATTCATCACTCTTGATCCAAGCCATTTTGTTTTCTCTCCTTTTCCCAATTTTCTAACAGAGCAGGTATTAACTTTTCAAGATCAGATAGTCTTGTGACCAAAAGTCCATCACCTGTTCCGTCTGGCATACATATCATAGCAAAAGGTTTTGACTTTGTCGCTCCCTTTGTAATTTTAATTTTTTTGCCAACTTCGTCTTCTATTCTAAAAAATAAACTTGATACAGAGTTCACTTGCTTACCGCTTTTAACTTCAAACTGAACAGCACTATTCCACAGCTCCTCATCTAAGTTAGAAGCACCAAACTCTCTATCAGGTACTTTTAATAGTTTCCTTGCTCTCTCTTGTTTTACAAAACCTGATTGTCTTGCTTCGCTTTTTTCATCTTTCATGTAATAAAAAATCCTTGATCTCCTAAATTTTTAGGTTTAGCAAGAGCTTCGATCAATGGTTGCGTATCAACTACAACTGTCTTATCAAAGTCTTCTTGCATTTTTAAGTCGTCATCTACTGTTACTAGATCCTCTTCATCTACATAAGCAATTGTACACTCTGTAGCATAAGCCCAATCTTTATCTTGCAATAAAGCCCTGTCATGAAATAAAACTATTGGTATTACTGACATTACTCTTCCTCTCCACTTGGTTTATGATTTGGCGAATAATACGGATATTCATAACCTTCCATTATTCTTCCTCTATTCTTTGTATTACTTTTTTGTTAATAGATTCCATTTTTTTAGACAATCTTTCCATTCTTAATATGTCGTCCAATATTTCTTTTGGCACCCACTGGATATTTTCCTTATAGAACATCTGTTCTCCTCCCTGTTATATGTATACAAAGGTGGGGTTCATCGTTAAATTCTTCGCCACAATCCTCACAATTAAAAAGATAATCGTAGGTATTGTCTTGTGTCATTTTTTCTTCCAACCCTCTGCTTCGCATTTATAACAAACACCATCGTCACTTAATACTAAAATATCAGGTACTTCTAAACATATTCTGCATATAACCTGACCTACATGCTGGGTTTGACTACTTATCATCATAGCAACACCTTATAGGCTAAAATAAATATACACATTGTCCCAACGATCGAACCTATAAATAAAATTATAGCTTTTTGGTCTGATCCTTGATACTTCATTCTTCTTCCTGCCTCATTTTAAGTAAAAATTCATCATTGACTAGATCCAGATCAGCACCTGTTTTACTTATCACAATATCCATCATATCTCTTACTCTCATAATTGCAGTCTCTAAAGTTACCATTTGAGATCTCCAATGCACATGAGCGTCAGTATTTTGTAATTTAGATGGCTCTATTAATGTCATGCTAAAATGCTCTGTCTCTAATTGTCTTGCTTGTGCTTCTACAATTGCAATCTTGTCTTCATCTGTTATAAATTCATAATTAAAATCTAAATTTTCCATTATTCCTCGTATTCTTCCCAATTCATTACGAAACCCAATACTACATTTTCAATATCTGAGATCCTGAACATTACAAGACCGTCAGATGTTCCGTCAGGTTTAATTACACCGACAAAGGGTTTCTTATCTGTTCCAATTGCTTGGAAGTTCTTTTTACTTTGAAGTTCCATATCTTCAAACTTTTTCCAGACACTCTGTACTTGTTTTCCAGCTTTTACTTCAAATCTTAATTGTCCACGCCAATTTTCTTCATTGCCCATATTGGATCTAAATCTGGCGTTAGGTATTCTAAGCTGCTTCCTTGCTTCATTTTGCTTACGCATACCCTTGTTGCGAGATCTACGACCACGCTTTTGAGCTTCAGACCAGTTAGATGTATCTTTCTTATTTTTCTGGCCTAAACCTTGTAAACCTTTTTCTTCGTTTTTTCGTGCTTTGTACTCTGAATAAGTCTCATCATCACGCATATCGAAGTTATCAGGCTTCTTTTCTATCCTGCCTGCCATTCGTTTCCTCCTCTTTATAATTTTTTACAGCACTAACAAATAGTTCCCATGCTTTAGTTCCTTTGGTAATTGGTGATCCACACTCTGTCCAAAGTATGAAAACCTTTTCTCTTTGTGATGGAAATTCTAAATATTCTACTAGTTGATTTTGATCTTTAAAGAAATTTAAATCTCTCAAAACTTTAATAAATGTTATAAAAGTAGGCCAGTCTTTCATGACGCTCTCTACTCTTTCAATTAACATTTGATCTAGCCACTCAGCTTGTTTTTTCTCATATATCCACTCAGCTTGTTTTAAAAGCTCCATAGTTATCAAACCTTTTAGCGAATCTGGAATAGTTTGTCCGAAATCTGCGAAATTGCAAGGGCAATCAATAGAGCAATCAACAAAAGGACTTGCTTTACAAAAGTAACAAGTTTCTTCTTCTACTCTGTTGAAATCGAAATTTTCTGACATATATCTATCCTACTATAAGTCGAGTATATCTTGGGGGTTCTCTATAAGATCCATTTGATCCTTGAAATAACCCATAGTATCTAAAACCTTAAAGAACTCTATTTCGGAATAACCACCATCTTCTCTCATAGCAAATTCTCCTAGCCATTCTTTATAGCTACTACCATTAGGACCTTCTGTGGCGACTTCTTGCGCAGCATCTAATAAGCTTATGTCCCTAACTTCAACAAAATACTTCTTGTCACCTCTCTGCATAGCTTCACAAAATTTAATATACCAGTCATTTCTTATCTTTTTTTCTGCATTTTGAAATAAACTTATAAATTTACTTAATTCAGAAAATATTTCGTTACCAGATAATTTCCTACCCTCACCTAGTCTATTTCTTATTTCTTTATGTAAGTTATCGTCATACTCTTGGTCATCATCTTGCAATTCAAATTCCTCATCTTCATTTTCAAAATCTTCCCACATGTCAAATGGTTCCATTATTCACCCCAAACTTCTGGTAAAACTCTTTTACCCTCTTCTATTGCTTCTTCGTGCCATTTAATTCTTTCTGATCTTTCTCTCATCATTCGATCAACTTTACGAAGTTCAAATACAGTTTTTATCCTGCTCATTAATTCCTCTCCTTTTTTAATCGTATATTCCAACAAGGCTGACAAACAGAGTCGTCCCCATCGTATAATTTTCCGCAGAACATACAATGTCCACTCTGCGGTCTTGCTTTTAATATTCCTTTTTCTATTTTCTCGTTCCACCATCTCTCAGTCCCTGCTTTTGGTTTTTTATAAGTCACAATTTAATTTTACTCGTTTAAAACTAAATTATCTCTCTTTCGTTATATATCGTGAATTTCAATACCACGAACTCTTGTAGCCACATACTTGTGGTGTACAAAACAATATTCTTGCTTGTTGTACTTACTAAGTACTTGTTCACAGTTATCTTCAACACAAACTCTGTTCTCTTCGTAAACTACATTTTTACGAGGTTTTTGAGTTAGTCTTGCTCCTGTTTCCACCTTTTCCTCCATTTCTTTGGATCTCCCCAACACCACTTACTTGAGTTCCAATCAGCCCAAGTAACATTACTGTATGTATCTTCTGCTAAGTGTGCGGCAGCCTTTACATTCCAGTACGGTGTAAATTGTGCTTCTTTAAATTCGAAGCCAAAATCTGTTTTATGTGTTTGTTGACTTAAATAAGGTAAACCAAATCTTGTGATCACCCACTCGTCCCAATCAGGTATTCCATGTAATTCAACCATCCATGCCCATGTTCTCGGTATAAATTGAAATAATCCTGAATCGTTATTGTCAGATCTATATGCGCTATCTTTTCCACGACTTTCGCACCAAGATACTCTGACAGCTGTATCTAAATTTTCTTCATCAAAAAACATAACGAAGTAAGGTATGTCATCAACAAGGGCGTGTGGAATTTCTTCACTTAGACACACCTTAACTTCGTTCATTTCTTCAAAACTTGGATCATAATCTAAGTTTTGAAAACTAACTACAAATAATAAACACTCAACAAGCAAATTAAAAGTCCTGTGGTCCCATACCATCAAAGTCGTTATACTCGTTAATATAACCCAATGGTTTCCAACACTTAAGACAATAATATCTATCTGTATCACTATCTAGTTTTACAGTGCTGTCTGATCCGTTTGGATAATGGTTACATTTCATTTTTTTGACACTTACAATGTCAAGTTTATCTGCCTGTTCAGGCCATTCCCAATCATTTGTCATTTTCTCTCCTTATTTGTTACAAAATAAATGTAACAAGTTGTTGGCGTTTACCAATACGCATACTATAGTTATGTAATAACGAAAAAGCAATTCATATATCGAAAAGGAGAGAAATGAATAATGCAAATCCCTGGACATCGGCTGATAAGCCATTAGGTGTCCAAGAAATAGCTAAAGAACTAGGATATTCAAGACAAACTGTTAGTTCTTGGCAACAAAGAAAGCAGTTCCCAACACCTGACGGTCTAGTTAGTGGCGGTCAAGTAAGGATCTGGAAAAGAAAATCAGTCGTTGACTGGGCAAATGCTACAGGACGAAACAAAAATGGTATAACTGTATAAAAATGTCAGACCTTGATGCTAATCTTTCATGGAAAGACAACCTAAATGTTGTTTTCGGACAATATGGTTGGAGATTTATACCTTATTATAAAGAAGGAGAGAAAATGGTGGAAATTCCACGAGAACCAATTGAAGAGCCTGTTGCAGAGATAGTAGAAGTCCCTGTAGAAGAAGTGATTGAGCCTTCAACAGATTTGGTTAAAGAAGAAGAACAATCACACGCTTTAACGCAAAACATATTTGGTACTACAAATCCTGCTGACTTCGTAAGTAAGTCACAAGAATATGCTAAAGCATTAGTTGATGTTGTAGAAAACCAAAAACTATATGCTGATATACAAGGTAAAAAGTATGTCACATTTGAGGGTTGGCAGTTTTTAGGATCTATGCTTCCTACTGCAATAACACCGCAAACAGAATATACAGAAGAGATAAGAGACAAAGATACTGGCGAAGTATTAGGTTTCAAAGCTAGAGTGCTTGCTCTTGATGTTAATGGTAATCAAAGAGGTGCCAGTGAATCTGTTTGTATGTACTCAGAAAGAAACTGGAATGGCAAAGACGCAAACCATTTAATGTCAATGGCACAAACTCGTGCTAGTTCTAAAGCATTAAGAATGGCTTTGTCATCTATTGTTAAGTTGGCAGGTTATGAGCCAACACCTAAAGAGGAAATGGACGGAATAAATGCTAGCAATAGCTTTAATAACGCACCAGCTCCTCAAGTTTCACAGTCAACTACACAAACAAGTGAAAATGAAGGATCTAGTCCTCAGTTTGAAGGTATGGCTACTGAAAAACAGATAAGTTACTTAAAAGTACTTGTCAACAAGAATCTAGAACATGAAATTTGCAAAGATGTTTCACTTCTTGCAAGTATAAATAAGGGCGAGATAAGTAAATCTAAAGCTAGTGAACTTATTGAAGCCTTAAAGTAGGATAGATCATGAGAGAAAATTATAGAAAAGTAGTAGTATCTGAAAAGATTTACGCTGCGGTGATAAGAACAAATGACGAATGGATAGAGGGCGGTGTCCGTCTATTTGTTAGTGACAATAAACAAGACCTACAGGATATACTGTATGGTCACTTGGGTGGTTGGCTAGCTAGTAATTGGGACGATGAAGAAGACTCAAAAGAAGCACTAGACAACTTGAGACACTATGGAACAGACAGATTGGAAGCCAGTAAACGATTGGAATATAAACTTTCATCGTGGATACGCAGACAAACTGTTGAAGATTTTGAGGTTGGTGAAGATAATTCACAGAAAATAAAACCAATGAATTTAGATAAACATTCGTCAGAAGATATTTTTGCTAAAGGATTTAGCTTTGATGTTGTTTTTCAGGAAAAAGAGATAATATCTCATAATTCATATACTTCTATTTCTCAAGGGACTTTAGATTTTGTAAAGGAACTAGAGGATAAATGGCAAGTACATTATGAATTACATGACTTTGACAATGATCTGCACGGCACTTATGCCAATGATCCTGCACTTGATGAAAATATATTCTCAATATATAAAGATTATCCTTTAAGAGGTGACTTAGAAGAAGAGTTGGAACTAGATTATTAATACGAAGTAATTTATTTCGTGATCCAAAGAGACTTCAATTCTAGCTATACTGGATTTGATGACATATATAAGGGAATTGAAGCTTGGTTACGATGAAACCTTTGAAAGAAAACGAGATCTAAGGGTTCTTTCTCTTGGAGCTGGTGTACAATCATCAACTTTATTATTTAAAATGATACATGGGGAAATAGAACCCCCAAATGTTGCTATATTTTCTGATACTGGTAATGAACCACAAGCAGTTTATGATTGGTTAGAGTACTTAAAAAAGGAAATGAGTGGCAAAATAAAGTTTGTTACTGTTAGAAATGAGTACAACAAAGGCAATATTGTTGATGATTTTAAAGCAGAAGATGGCAGACATTCGCTATTTCCACTTCATATAACGAAACCTGATGGTAAAAAGGCTTTAGGAAGAAGAACTTGTACATCAGAATACAAAATTAGACCTCTACAAGACTGGTTACGAGAATATTTTGATGTAACTTACCTAAGATCAAAACATATAGAAATGGTTATGGGGATCTCCCTAGATGAAATCCAAAGAGCTAAAAGACCACCTATGAAATGGCAAGTTAATTGCTATCCATTGGTTGCAGCTAAAACTACTAGACAAGACTGTAAGGACTGGATGAAAGCCAAAGGTTATCCAGCTCCGCCAAGATCAGCTTGTATTATTTGTCCTTTCCATAGTAATGAAGAGTGGCTGCATATAAAGAATCAAAACGAAGCAGAGTTCCAAGAAGCAATTGACTTCGATGAGTGGTTGAGAGATCCAGAAAATACCAGTATAGGTATGCAGAAGTTTAAAAAATATAACAAAGATAGTGTGCCTTATCTACATAAAGATCGGATACCTCTTAAAGTAGCAAATCTAAATAAACCTAAAGAAGATGTCGCTTGGACTCTTTTTGATGATGAGTGTGAGGGCATGTGTGGTGTCTGATCAATATCGCACTAACAAATAAAGCCTGATTTAAGCAGCAATAGATCTAGATCCGCAATACTGGATCATTAATACAGGATCCTTGTCGACAAGAAAACCCCTATTTCTAGGGGCTTTCCATTACCTTGGATCTATAACACTCATAAGGAGAGAGAATTACTAGATAGGAGTACTATAGCATGGGATTGAAAATGTCCA
>Ga0115011_10001738_pt1 | contig 15550 bp, 13 predicted proteins | sample TroAtlMetagenome_2_FD_88705 | JGI IMG/M metagenome (GOLD analysis project Ga0115011, IMG submission 88705) | Marine eukaryotic phytoplankton communities from Atlantic Ocean - Tropical Atlantic ANT8 Metagenome | ecosystem: Environmental > Aquatic > Marine > Oceanic | place: Tropical Atlantic...
CTTAAAGATGGATTTGATTTTGTTATTGATGCTATTGATAACGTTAAGAATAAAGTTCTTTTGATATCAGAATGCTATCGTCGAGATATTCCAATCATTACCAGTGGCGCGGCGGGAGGGCTATTAGATGGGACGAAAGTGCAAGTAACGGATTTAGCTAAAGCGACTCAGGACCCGTTGCTCTCTAAGGTTCGGTCAAACTTGCGTAAGGAACATGGTTTTCCTCGTGCCCCGAAAAAAATGAATGTCCAATGTGTTTTTTCACCAGAGCCTGCGGTGTTTCCAAAAAAAGATGGGAGTATTTGCAGTAGTCGGGCGGCGATGGATCATCAAGGTGGTTCAATGAAATTGAACTGCGAGTGGGGTTATGGATCTGCTACATTTGTGACAGGTGCTTTTGGGTTTGCCGCTGCTGGTGAAGTAGTTAGAAGATTAACAGCTGGGTAGCCGACTAGCTTTGTGATTTATCTGTCTAAAAAATAGTGTTAAGATTTTTCTAATGAATAAAGATGTAGTAGCTGTTAATATAAAAGGGATTCTTCCTGCTAACAGTGGTAGCGCCGTATTCATTGGGAATGGGGATAAAGTGTTCGTTATTCAAGTGGAGCATAATATGGGGGTAGTAATAGGAATGTTTCTCAATGAAACCCCTAAAGAGAGACCTTTGACGCATGATTTGTTTGGTCATGTTTTCGGTGGATTTGGGATTACTTTAGTTCGTGTAGTAATAACAGAATTAAAAAACTCCACTTACTATGCTCGTTTGATACTGGAACAGGATAATGAGTTGGGGCGAAAAATAGTAGAGGTTGATGCTCGTCCAAGTGATTGTCTTGCAATGGCGGCACAGCACAAGTCACCAATATATGTGGCAACTGATCTTTTTGAGTATGTAGAAGATATGAGTGAAGTTTTGTCTAGAATTCAGGACTCAGGAGATCATGATATTGCTTAAATTCAAATCTTATTTAATTAATGCCTCCTGAAGTAAAGCCACCATCTCAATCGGTTTGTCTAGTATTTGGAGATGAAGATTTCCTTGTGCGTGATCGAGCGAAGCAAATTTACGGATATTGGTGTTCTCTTGCTGATGGAATGGATCATGAAATTATAGATGGTACAGTAAGAAATTCTGAAGAAGCACTTGTGGCCTTATCCAGGGTCAATGAGGCTTTGCAGACTCTTCCTTTCTTCGGAGGGAATAAAGTCGTATGGTTAAGAGGTGTTAACTTTTTTGGAGATGACCGAACAGCATCAAGTGCAACAGTGAAGGGCCGATTAGCTGAGTTAGCTAAATCTTGGGAGGAATTTGATTGGCAGGGTGTGCAACTGCTTATTAGCGCTACTAAGGTAGACAAGCGAAAAAGTTTTTTTAAATCGCTTAAAAAATTTGCAGCGTTAGAAGATAAATCTTTTAGTGACAAGGAGCGCGGCGGTAGAGCTGCTATGCTGGTCAGTCAAAGGTTGGCTGAATTAGGTAAGAAAATTTCTCCGCATGTTGCAGATGAACTCGTTTTATTCTCGGGGGCAAATCTTCAACAATTATATACTGAGTCGGATAAGTTGGCTTTATATATCGGTGAACGCAATGAAGTTACAAGGCAGGATGTTCATGAGATTTCAACTCGAACAAAGCAGTCTAAAGCATTTGCTTTAGGTGATGCTTTGGGGGAAAGAAATCTGCCAAAGCTGCTTCGTGTGCTTGATGAAGAATTATGGGAGGTGAAGCTTGATAGTAAAAAAAGCCCAATCGCATTGTTATACGGTCTAATTTCAAAAGTAAGAACGATGATTTTTTTGCGAGAAATGATTCGTATGAAATGGATCAGTCCTGGTAGTGGCTATCCTCAATTCAAGTCGCAGTTAGAGGCAATCGAAGATGATTGTTTGCCGGATGATCGAAAATTTAACCCCAAATTAATGCACCCATATATGCTTTTTAATGCGCTTGGTCACGCTAGGCGATACTCCGAGAATGAGCTTACTAGAGCCATGGGGATTTTACTTAATTGTAACCGCCAATTAGTTTCTTCTAGCACGGAAAACGCACTTGTACTGCAGCAGGCACTTGTGCAAATCGTTAGTAAGTCAAGATAAGTTCAAACGAACTATTTAAGCAGTTGAACACATTGAAGTGTTTTTTGGTCATGGACAAATAGTAAGTCATATGAATAACCTAGAAAGCTCCAAAACTCTTTGCAAACTTTAATTCTTTCGATCTCCTTGTATTTAATTGGATTAGGGGTGATTAAGACTAATTCTCCTAATTGCCCCGCCCTCAGGTAATAATTTGATATTTAGTATCTACTTGATGAATTTTCTTAACAATGCTTTTCCTTTTGCCTTGTGTGATTCGCTTTAAGGAAGCAATCTACTTCAGACCAACTAGAAGATGTTATCAAGGAAACATCAATCGTTCGAATTTATAGGCCGATTATTATGTTTAGCATTTTTGCTAGGCTTGTATTGTCAAGGGTGGTGCGAATACAAATCTAAGGAATATCCCACATTTATTTCTTGGAAAACCGCATGTGACAAGCTGCCTTCTAATCGGTTGCTGCTTAGTCAAACTATAGGTGCTAAATTACCTACAGCTTTACCTGAATTTAAGCCTGTAGCTGAGGCGTTAAATGCAACTTTCGACTTGTTCAAGACTGGGACTATGAACGTCGAAAGTAACTGGGTAGGGGGGAAACCTAGTGATAACGAATTCTTCAATGCCCAGCGGGCTTATTTTTTAAGACCTCCAATTCCGTTCCAACCTTTTGCCCAGAAATTAACAACCCCTGTAGGAAGTGAAATTATTTTCCATGGTGATTTTCACGGAGATATTCATTCGTTTATTACGATGCTTGATTCACTTAATAAAGCAGGTGCTTTGGATGGATTTCGTTTGGTTAAGCCTAATGCTTATATGGTTTTCTTGGGGGACTACACTGACCGAGGAAACTTTGGGATTGAAGTGCTTTACACAATGCTACGACTGAAGTTGGCAAACCCAGAAAAGGTTTTTATGGCACGTGGAAATCATGAAGATATTCAGATGATTGCTTCTTATGGGTTTCTTGCTGAGTGTCAAAATAAATATGCGCGCCAATTCAACCCTGGATTAATTGCTAGGCTTTATGACTTCTTTCCGGTTGTAATTTATGTTGGGAGTGGGGAAGACTTTATTCAATGTAATCATGGCGGAATGGAGCCAGGTTTTTTTCCAGGACGGTTGCTTGATGCCAAACCTCAGATTGCGTTTCAGTTGCTTAATGAAATGAAAGGCGGAGAGTTTTTAAGCAAGTATCCTAAATTGATGGATGTCGTGGATCCTGCAATGGGATCTTATATAAAAGCAAATGTACGTGATTATCTTCCGGTTGCGCCTATGCAGCCAGTTATCAATGGATTTATGTGGAACGATTTTACTATTTTTGCTGAAGAACCTGGTCTTAGCTATAAAAGTGGTCGTGGTTTTGTTTATGGCAAGAGTGGAACAAGAATTGTGCTAGATGCATCGGCTGGGGCTAAATCCAAAGTGCGGGGTGTATTTCGAGGACACCAACATTCCTCTGGAGTTAATCCAATGATGCGTCGGTTAATTGCTGGCAAAGGTGTTTTTAGGCATTGGCATGAAAGTGATAGTCTGGCTAATGCTAATGCTTCTGCTGCTGTTTTGCATAAAGAGTGCAAACTAGAACATGGAGTTAATCGAAAGTTAAAGGATGGTTTTGTTTGGACATTTAATGTAGCCCCGGATAGTTATTATGGGGTAGGAAATGCTTATAAATTTGATACGTATGGGATTTTAATGACAGCGAATAAATTTGTAGATTGGAATCTTCGTGTGGTTAATCAGATTGTGCCAATACTCAAAAATTTGCCGGCTGGAAGATGACAGAATTACGTTTTCAATTTGAGGTTTTTGAGGGACCTCTTGATTTACTACTTCATCTAGTACGTAAGGAAGAGGTTGATATTTATGAAGTCAACATGGTTAGAATTGCTGATCAGTTTTGCGAATACGTAGACTTAATGAAGAGTTTTGATTTGCATGTTGCTGGTGAGTTTATAGTTATGGCTTCCACTCTAATGTACATCAAGAGTAAGGAGCTTTTACCTGTCGATCAACAGGTTGTAGTTGAAGATGAAGATGAAGATGAAGATCCTAGGTGGGATTTGATTCGCCAATTGGTAGAGTACCGTAAATTCAAGGATGCGGGTGATGATTTTAAGCGCATGGAATGGGAGAGGGAGCAGAGCTTTCTGCGTCAGGGTGCAAAACCGAAAGTTCCGCCATTGCCACCTCAAAAAGGAGCGCCAGCCTCCATTTTCGATCTGGTTGGTGCCATAAATGACATTCTTAATCGGTTCGAGGAAAAAGAAAAAAGACGAGTTGATAATACGAGGGAGATTATTGCTGATAAGTGGACGGTTTCGCAAAAAATTGTCAAGATTCGTGAGCTGATTGAAGATAATGAGAGTATACTTTTCTCAGAATTATTTGAAGATGCGGAAAGTCGTCAGGAACTAGTGGCTACTTTTTTAGCGGTTCTTGAATTAGTTAAACTTAAGGTGTTGGTATGTGTCCAAGGTGAGCGATTTGGTGAAATAGAGCTTACCAAGCGTAATGAGCAGGATGAAATTTCAACTTTAAAAGAAGAAGATGATGATCCTTTGTCAGTAGGGTTTAATTCTGGTCAAGCCGACTTATTAGAGGATGAACCATTGATTAGTAAGACTGCAGGACTGGGGGTTTCAGTAGGTGTAGAGGAAGAAGTTCTCACTATGAATATTGGAGAGTTGGCTCATAAGGATTCAGAGCCGATTTCTTTAGAGATGACTGAAGAAGATTTCGATGAGAAGACTTTTGATGATCCTAATTTTCGAGAATTGCCATTAGCATCTGATATTCCAATGCTTGTAAAAAATAATCCGCCACCTTGGACAGCGGAATTGAATCTAAATTACCCAACAAAGGATCGAGTTATCGCTATGTCACTTTTAACTGTTGTTGTAGTTTTGTTGAGCCTGATTGTATTGTAGAGCTTATCTGCCCCATCTAGATCGACCATTAAATCGGGAAAGGCGATCTTGAAGTTCTCGGTTATCTAGTGCTATTAATTGCCACCTTTTTAAGCGATCTGTTTTAGCGAAATATTTGATGGTGTCTTGTAGGCGCTCTTCCACTTCGAATAAATCATAAGGACGTTTGACATCAGCAATAATATAGGGTTTAAGCCTTTTATAGTCATGCATAATTTGGGCTACTATTTTTTCGGGAGCCCAAATTGTGGAAAGTAAATAGTGTAAGGCTTCCTCTATCATTAATTCGCCTTCATCAGTTGATCGAAATGCTTCTACAACCACACTGCGTCCTCGGCTAGACCCAAATAGGCTGTTGCTACTGTTTCGGAAAAGTTGATCTGCTCCGTGAGGAATAAAGTAGAACTTGCGGTCGCTAGGGTTTCTGTAAAGGCGATAATTATTAGGTGAGAGATATCCATCCCAATGATCACAGAGAATTTCCATTGCCATGAAACGAGAGAAGTGACCGAGGTCTATCCAGTCTTTAAGAGGTGTTAAATCATTCATTTCTTTTGCTTCAAAGGCGGCAGCTGCAAATCCTATGAGAAGACCGCGTTCTGCTTTTTTAGGATCGCTATCTAGATCGAGGTTTTTCCAGTTGGTTATATCAGTTGGTCCTTCATAAAGATCTCCGCTTGCATCATCAAACCATCGTTTAAGGAAGTCTTCGGTTGAGGCTTCCACTTGTACGTACAGCCCGAATGGGGCTCCATTAATTAATACAGTTGCATGGCCAACTCGAGGAGCGGGCAATCCGGCTTCACGGAAAAGTGAATATCCGAGTTTTTCTCGAACAAAAGTCGAGTCTTGAGCTGCATTGTTAAGCTGTATTTTATTTAATCCTTTGAAGCGCTGACCATTTTTGAAAGCATTAAATTTGACAGTGAAACCATTTTTATTTTGCCCATCAAAAGGTCGAAAGCTTCCGAGAAATCCTTTGAGGCGAACCCCAACATTCTCAAGCTTTATGTTTTTATGTTCGAATGTTGCTCTAACAAAAATCTTTGGTTCCTTTTTTAGGCTTTCAATGCTTTTCTTCGACAATGTTATTTTGTATTCAAATATCTCATCACTATCAAATAGTTGAGAAGCTTTATCCTGTTTCTGAAGAGGCTTGAGAAATGCTCCGAACGGTTTGGTTTGCCCTAATGATTTATTTTTTTTGTTTTTTGTTAAGGATTGTATTGCCTTGTTAATTTTATTTCGGCTGACTTCATCCGTTATGGATTGTTTAGCCAAATTTAAGAATGAAATACTCATGCTATAATCAAAATTAGCTAATTCCGTTGCAATTTTAATTAATTTTTCAATCGATAAAGGTTCGATTGTTTGATTATTGTTTTGCTGTCTAGAGCGGTTATTGAAGAATGAGAATCCATCTTCGCGCCCTCGTCCTCGTTCGCCATCATCTTGGACGCGCATTGCTGGTGGGCGAGCGTTTTCTGGAAGGCGTCGAGAAAAAGCACTGCGATATCGGTCTCTTTCCCTATTCCGTTGACTGTTCATTTGGGCAGTTTCAGGATAAACTTTTCGTATGAGAGTGCGCATTGCATTACCGCTTGCTGGATGAGCTGTGCGAAGAAATTCTGAGATGTCATTCAATTTTGTAATCTCCATGCTTTTTGACATTAGAGATTCGAGTGAATTTTGATCTTTGGCTTTATTCAGTACTTCTTGCTTAAGGTTCAGTTCGTTTAATATGCGGAGTTGTGCCTCTTTGGATTCTCCAAATAACTCCACCTGTTTAGCATTGGCAATGATTTTAGCTGCTTGGCTCGTTCTTCCAGCAGTAAGCAAGGTTTGTACGCGTTTGTGATCAAGTAGTGCTGAGCGGTTCCTATTGAGTGTTTTGCGAATTGTTTTACGAATTGAATCAGCGTTGACATCGTTGATTTCCAATTCATTAATCCTCCAGGAAGTCAGGATGCGTTTTGCTTCTTCGGAAGTTTCTTTGTTGGAAGAATATATTGATGTTGATTTAAGAAGTCGTGCAGCCTCATAGCTTAGTCCCATTTCAGCCATACTATTACATATGCTCACCAATTGCCTCGCCCTTTCAGAAAGACGTCTTCCACGCAAATGGTCCATAGGATCGATTTTAGATATGCTATCATCCGAGAATGTTTCAACGGCAATCGAGAGCAATGCTAGTAAAAGAATTACAAGAGGATTAATTTTTTGTTTTTTTTCGGAATTCATTTTTTATTGGTACGTTAGATTTAATAATTTGGTTACATTTAAGACAGTTCGATGAACGATAATGTGATTTAGAGTTGTTCATTGAGGCGAGCTTATGTCCAGATCTTTTCATTCTATCTGGATTGATGAGTCCAGAGTTATATTAAAATCTGTTTAATTTGAATTTATACGTAAGTCGAAGCATGCCATTTCATGGCTATTACGAATAAATAGTAACCCGTTTGCAAGAGTAGGATAATTCCATGTTCGACCACCTTCTAAAGCTTTGAATTCTATTTTTTCTGAGAAAGCATTTGGATTCATTTCTACCAAAGCTAAATCTCCGGAATCACCAAGAATTATGAGATGCCCTGAAGCAGCAACAATTTTTCCGTAGCCATACTTTTTACCGCGCCACTTGAGAGATCCATCCTTGGCATTAAGGCATACCAGTCGACTTTCGTTGAGTCCGTAAATAAAGCCATCCCAATATATAGCACTTGAAAATTTGGTTTTTAATAATTTGCTTTTCCAGAGAATCTTAGTTCTCATTTTTTTGCCATCCCTAATAATTTGAAACGCTTCCGCGCCAGTCCCGTATCCTGCAGTAACTAGTAAAGTATCATCATTTAATTGTGCGGGCTGGGCGATGTTATGATTGTTAACATATATTTTCCATTTGTGAGACCAGAGCAATTCTCCATTATTTGGATTTAAAGAAAGGATTTTTCCTTCAAGGGCAACTATAAGTTGTTCTTCATTAAGAATCTTGAAAAGAGTTGGGGTGCTATAAACTTGATTGCCGTTATGTTTTTTCCAAACCACTTTACCGCTCTCTGCATTTAGGGAGATAATGGCATTATTGTTTTGGCCTCCAGGGCTGAGAATCACGGAATCTTTATATATAAACGGGGAAGTAGATACTCCCCAGTAAGGCACTTCAGATTTATTCTCTTTGATTATGTTTTGTTGCCACAGGACTTTTCCAGAATTTGCGTCCAAACAATTTAAATGCCCTTTGGCTCCTAGGGTATAGAGTCGATCTTTATGCCAGGTCGGAGTTGATCTAGGGCCTATACCGCCAAAGTATTCTTCGAATTTTGAACGATATTCATATTTCCATTTAATTTCACCACTTTTTACTGAAAAAGCAGCTATTACTTCATTTTCATCATGCTGTTCAATTGTAAACGCGAGTCCTTTAGCAATAGAAAAAGATGAATGGCCATCTCCTATAAGTTTCCGCCAGACGACTTTGGGGCCTTCTTTTGGCCAATCAGTTAATATAGGTTGCTCTTTATATATTCCTTCACTATTTGGACCGCGATATGAAGTCCAATAGGGTGCTTTGAAACTTTTATTGATATCAACTTTATCTAGAGAAATAGGTATTTGAGTTTTTCGTTCTTTATTAACTTTATCGTATTGAGAGCCTGACTTGTTCCAGACCAATTTTGGTATGGCGCTACCTCTCCATTCCAAATGATTGCAAGCAGTCCATGTAATAACAGACGAAATTATAAACAACCATAGAAGTAATCTAGTTAATCGATTTAATTTCACTGTTATTTTCTTTTCATCAAGTAATGACTTACAATCCATTCATCACCGTTTCTTGTCTTCCATAACTCTGAACATGCCATAAAGAAAATTCTCCAATAAGACCACCACTTAGTAGAGTGTTCTTTGCCGTAAGTTTCTGAGAAAATAGATCGTATATGACTTTCATTATTATCCATATTTTGAAGCCATGCTTCAGCAGTCTTATGATAATGTATTCCGTTAACTTTCCATTCATTATCGATGACTAAATCTCGATTAAAATGACTTAAAAGGTCATGACTAGGCATAATTCCTCCTGTGAAAAAATGCCTTCCCATCCAATTAGATGAACCTTCAGTTTCAAAATGGTAGGCAAAATTTATATGTGAAAAGATATGCACAAATAATTTTCCTTCAGGCTTTAACCAGTGCTTGATCCTAGAAAGCAATTCTTCATAATTTTTCATATGTTCAAACATTTCAACTGATATAACTCTGTCAAAAGTTTGACTTATTTCAAAAGAATTCATGTCGCATGTTTTGACCTTTAAATTATTTAAACCCCTCTTTTTGGCAAGGTTCATGATGAATTTTCTTTGGTCTTGGGAGTTAGAGACTGAGGTTATTTGTGAATTGGGATAATTTTCGGCCATCCAAAGACTAATGGCCCCCCAGCCGCAACCAAGCTCAAGTATGTCGTGCCCATCTTTAATTTCGGCTCGTTCGCACGTCATTCTTAGCATCTTAGCTTCAGCTTCATCTAGAGACTTTGTGTCTTCATCCCAGTAACAGCAGCTATATTTTAAATGTTTTCCAAGGCACATTTCAAAGAAATCTGGAGGAACTTCATAGTGTTGATCATTTGCTGCTTGGGTTTCGATTGCAACAGGTAGAGTCTTTAGTTCTTTAATCAAACGTTCCTTAGCTCCTGATTCATGGTTGAGAGTTTCGGATTTGATTCTAAGTAGATTTAATTTTCTTATGCGTTGGCGAATAAGAAAGTCAGGGATTAAGTTTTTTTCTAATAACCAGTCAATCATGATGAATATTTTTTTGGCGGTAATGGTATAAAGCTAGATGTTGTTTCTTGATATTTTTTATAAGCATCACCTTTTGAGGCAATGTTTTGTATTTCATTGTTGTTAACCCCTGTAACTTTTAATAGGAGAAATAACATTAGAATAGGACAGTAAATTGTCCACCATCCATTTGAATTAAAAGCGAAAACGTAATAACCGACCCAAGCCAACCATTGAAAGAAATAATTTGGGTGTCTTGAATAATTCCATAACCCAGCCCTACATACTTCGTAAATTTTGCTATTCTTTTTAAATCGTGCGAGTTGTAAGTCTGCCAAAGCTTCGCCAAGAAATGCTATTATTACTATTAACAAACCAAGATATTCTACGAAGCTTATATCTGGATCTTTATTCCATGTGGGTACGGCAAAAATTAAGGTAAACACCATTATTGCAAGACCTTGAAAATGAAAAAAAACAAACATTTTTGAGTTGTTCTTATCTGCCCATTTATCCCTTAGATCGGCATAACGGCTGTCTTCTTTTGGGTGAAGTTTCCAGCAACGGATAAAAAGATATATTCCTAGTCGAAAAGACCAAAGACATGCTACAGTTGATAACAAGATGCGTCTAAGTTCATTGCCTTCTCCAGTAAGAGAGAAGTAAGTAGCAAGAAGACCAAAGCTGAACCCCCAGAACACATCAATAATTCCTGCGTTATCTATAGTTCTAGCAATAAAAAATGTGACATTAATTAAAAGGAAAATAGCTGCCCAACTTAGTAAAACTTGATCAAGTGGATTCATAATCGCTACTTGGTAATATTTCTTTTTAATAAGAAATCTTCAAAGGATGCATTTTTCGGCAGGCGGATTGTCCGATATAATCCATATAAGGCTATTGCAATGTTTCCCAATGAGCATATAGCAATCAATGAAGGGATTCTGATCAGCCAGGATTCTTCTTGATAGATTAACCATCCGTAAAAAATTAAAAACCCCCAATAGCAGTCCAATATTGTTGCTAAGAACCATGGATCGCTGATGTGTTCATTGAAATACTCAAACATGTTTTGCTCAGATCCAGCATACAAACAAATAATAATCATTGATGCGAGCATGAGGGCAAAGAAAACTAATAGAAGTATGCGGGTCACTGTTTATTTGAGTGTTAAGTTATTTGGTCGAGTGTAGACAGCTTGAGCTACACCAACATTTCTCATGGAGAAACCTGCCGAACAGTAGCAAAGATAATAATTCCATTTACGAATAAAATTTTCGTCAAAACCCATTGCGCATACTTCGGGTAGAGATTCATTAAATCTTTCGTGCCAAGCCATCAGTGTTCGGGAATAATTCTCACTAAACTCCTCCCAGGAATGAAGGAATAAAGTGCCAACTCTATTCATTGCCTGAGCAACTCGATGTTGAGCCAAAAGTAAGGATCCCGGGAAAATATGTTTTTGAGTCCAATCGTTACCTTTTCGAAGGTCCTCATATCTTGAATCCGGGCATGTTATTATTTGAAGTCCTAGTAGTCCTTCGGGTTTAAGGAGTTGATGGCATTGGCGAAAATATTCTTCTAGGTATGCATCGCCAACTGCTTCCATCATTTCAATTGAAACAATTTTATCAAATTTACCTTCCACTTTCCGATAGTCTTCGAAAAGCAATGTAACTTTTTTTGATAGACCTGATTTGTTTATTCGATCTTTTGCATAATTTAGTTGTTCTTCAGAAATGGTTATGCCTGTAACATTACAGCCATATTGACTTGCGGCATATTCTGCAAATCCCCCCCAGCCGCATCCAATTTCAAGAACGTTATCTGATTCCTTAATTTTTAATTTTTTACAAAGTCTATCATACTTAGCAATTTGCGCTTTGTTTAAATCATTATTATTGCCTTCAAAATAAGCACAAGAATATGTCATGCTCTCATCGAGAAACAATTTATAGAAATCGTTTCCTAGATCGTAGTGTTCATGAATATTCTTTTTACTTTTATCAATTGTGTTGGCACGGAATTTGTGTCGTATTTGATTTATTATGCCTAGGCTGTTGATCAAAAATGATCGGGCTGTTTTAACTGACTTGGAAGGTGATTGTTTTAGGTTTAAAATGAACCATGATATTACTGAAGATATATCATCTGTATCCCAATCCCCCTCAACATAAGCTTCACCGAGTCCAATGTCTCCGTATAAAACACATTTCTTAAAAAAATTACTTGAGCGAATTCTCATTTTTGCTGGATTGCAGTTCTCATCCTTTCCACAAATAATTTTCTCTCCACATGGGAGTTCTATTTCCATGCGACCTTTTTCCATTTTACTAAAATAACGAAGAATTATTTTTTTGCTTTGTTTGCTCAAGAACGAATCCTCATTGGAGGGGGTTGTTTTCTTATTCATTATATTCAAATAATTTTATTTATCTTATTAAATCTTTTTGTAGCTGGGGATTATCTTTCTTTGGGTAATGCTTTAAACCCTTTAACTTTAGTTTGAGTGCCTGCCAATGAATAAGAAACATTACTTTAAGTGTTAGTAGTGGATACTTAATTGCCAGCCAAATTAAACGCCCGGAAGTGAAATGCTTTGGCACGCCATAAACTGAGCTAATAAGGATTTTTTTTTCGCCTTCAAACTCATTTATTTTTATGTCCAATAGATTTTCCGGAAGAGCAAAATCAAAATCAAAATCTAAATTAAGACTTGAGAATGGAGAAACATAAAAATGTTTAGGAGTTCTCAATTTAAATCGATTATTCACAATTTCTTCAATTAAGTATAATTTCATTTCCCTGAATGTATTGCTTACTTCTGCAATTGAACAAACCGCCTTAGAAGTCTTATCGAAAATAAAATAAAACGAAACTGGATTGAAAATATATCCTGCGATACGAGGCATTGTTACAAGTAAAACCCGACAATCATTGCTAACTTGCATACCTTTGGATCTTGAGTATTCAATAACTTTAAGTTTTGTTGTTCCCGCTTTGTTTTTCGAATGATCTTTGTCGAAAAATGAAAAGAGATTTAAACGGTTATAACTAAAAAGAAAATTATTTTTGGAGAGTGTTGGAAGTTCGTCTAAATCAATACAAAACATGAATATATTGTAAATAAAACCGTTCTTTATCGGATTAAGCCTTTTATGCATAACCCGACATTCATATATTTTAGAGTTTAATTCCAAAGGGGTTTTTTGAGTATTGATTCACATAATTCTATTGCAGAATTCAACGCATCCTCGTGAAATCCATATTTAAAGTAGCTTCCACATAAGTAAATAGTTTTAGATTTCTGATTTAATTCCTTGAGTTTTGATTGAGCTTCAACAGCAGCAGCATCAAACAATGGATGATCAAAATTAACTTTCTTGATAATCGTATCCGGATTGACTTCTTCTTCGCCGTTAATATTTACAAAGTAATCGCAATTATCAGATACACCTTGAAGATTGTTCATCCAGTATATTGTCCTAGGTGTCAGTTTTCCGTTTGAATCCAATTTTATTCTGTAGTTCCATGATGCCCAACATAATTTGTTCCGAGGCATGAGGGATGAGTCTGTGTGTAATATACCAGTGTTTTTTTGGTATTTAAATTTTCTCAAAATCTCAAATTCATTTGAGTCTATAAGTGCCAATGACTGGTCGGCGTGGCTTGCTAGGATAACCTTGTCAAATTTTTGATTATTACCATCGGAAAAACAAACTGTTGCTTGATTGCCTTCAGGTATGATCTTTTTTACTGCAGCTTCAGTTTTAATCCTGTCACTAAAAGGTTCGATCAGACGTTTTACATATTCGCGTGATCCGCCATCAGGTGTAAGCCATTGATGTTGAGTCTTCATTCCAAGAAAACCGTGATTATGAAAGAATCTGAGAAGAGTTTTGGCTGGGAAATTCAGCATTAATTCAGGAGGGGTAGACCAAATAGCAGAGCTCATTGGAACGATATAAAGATTAAGAAAGTCTTCACCATATCCCATTTCATTCACGTATTCCTTTAGAGTGAAAGAATCATATTTCGCTGAATCTAATGACTGAATTGCTTCATTGTTAAATCTATTTATTTGAAGCAGCATTCTCCAATGTCTTAATTTTAATATATTTTTGCGTTGGCCAAAAAGATGGTTCAGGCTAGTGCCGCAATACTCAATATTATGAGCTAAGTGCTGAACACTAAAGGACATGTTTGATTTCTTGTATGGAACTTGAAGATCGTTAAACAAACGAGTTAAGTTTGGGTAGGTCTTTTTATTAAAGACCATAAAACCCATATCAATAGGAATATTTTTTTTATCTTCAATGGCTTCTGCTGTGAGAGAGTGGCCTCCTATATAATTGTTTTTTTCAAATAAAAATACATCAAAAAATTTATGAAGAAAATAACCGCATGCCATGCCTGCAATGCCTGTTCCAATTATTGCCAGCTTAGGTTTCATTATTAGATTGTTTTTTACGTCCTTCATCTAAGACACGTTTAGGGACAGGTCTCAAATCGTATATTAATCCACACATAGCTAGTAGCCTTAGTCCATAATAAGTAGGATCTATTTCCCACCAATAAAAGCCTTGTCTAGTAGAGTGCATGTAATAGTGGTGATTATTATGCCACCCTTCGCCAAGTGTGATTACAGAAAGCCAGAAGTTGTTTCGGCTATGGTCGCCTGTGTTGAAGCGTTGTTTACCGTAAATATGAGATAATGAGTTGATAGTTGATGTGCCGTGCAAAAGTACAGTAGTGCTAATAAAAAATCCCCAGATAACTAGCTGCCATCCGTTCGTTCCTAAAAAAGACCAGTGTGAAGAAATCCATTCTCCTAAACAGTAAAGACTAATAGCCATGATTGCTGGTATGAGTTTGTTTAGTCGATTAAGAAAGACTAGTTCAGGGTATTTGGCGAAGTCTCTTATTTGACTATAGTCTGTAGCAAAATTTTTTTTGTTAGCAATCCAGCCTATATGCGACCAAAGAAAGCTGTGAGTATGGGGGGAGTGGACATCGTGTTCTGTATCCGATTCTCGATGATGTTTTCTGTGATGTGAAGCCCACCAAAGTGCTCCTCGCTGCAATGCAGTTGATGAAAAAGCAGCAAATATGAATTGCATAAATCTAGATGTTTTAAATGTTCGATGGGAAAAGTAGCGATGGAGAAAGGCTGTAATTGCAAACATTCGAGAAACATACAAAAATAATGCTAATGAAATAGCGAACCAACTCCATCCAACCCATATTACTCCAAAACATCCTGCGTGAATGAAAAACAATGAAAAACACCTTGCAATATCTAGTCCATCTTCCTCCTTGTTTTCATTTTTAGACTGAAAGTCGGAGTAAAAGGATTGAACGGCTGATTTAAAGCTCAATTTCATTAATTTTTGAGCTATTAGATATTAATAGCAGCTTTTTCTCCCGTTTTTGATCTGGCTGCAAGAAAATCAATGCTTTCAATATCCGTTACTTTGCGAACACATATGATACATACTGGAAGGTGGGACTCTCCTGATTTTTCTAGTTTGTTCCAGTCTTTTGGGCATTTGCTTTCAGTACAATTTGCAATCTGTATCATTTTATATCCAAGTAGATTGTTTTTATTGATCTAGCAGTTTTTCTAAAGCTTTCAGCATTTTTCTTGATGTAGGTTTTGTAAATGGGGCAAATCTATCAGAAACCACTCCAGACCTATTAATCAAAAATTTTGAAAAATTCCACTTTATTCGCCC
>Ga0115011_10001742_pt1 | contig 15531 bp, 19 predicted proteins | sample TroAtlMetagenome_2_FD_88705 | JGI IMG/M metagenome (GOLD analysis project Ga0115011, IMG submission 88705) | Marine eukaryotic phytoplankton communities from Atlantic Ocean - Tropical Atlantic ANT8 Metagenome | ecosystem: Environmental > Aquatic > Marine > Oceanic | place: Tropical Atlantic...
CTAATTTGGAGTATGGATGTCAGATCACGCAACCGATTGAACATAAAGAAGAGGTAAAGAATACGTGGTTAAAATTACAGGGGAGATACGGGTTTGATTGTGCACATTTAAAAATAGACGGGATATATTCGGGTTGTATTTTAGATTTTATTAGACCATCTTTATGTGGAAAAAACATAGAAAATTGAAAAGATCTAAAACTTACAAATTACATTAAACATACAAGAGAACAATGGAGATTCACAGCCTCACAGCGGACGTCCAAGCAGAAAGTTTTATGACCTTAACGGTCCAGGCACCATCTGGTGCAGAAGAGACCAAGCGCAATATCAAATGGATTTTGCCAGTAGATATTTCCGATTCAATGAACACTACTGGAGCGCGAGATACGCGTTCTAGACTTGAACATGTTCAACATACATTAATTCGCATGTTTCAATATCTTAAAACACATGCAATTAAAACAGATTCAGATCACGAAGTTACTGTTATTTGGTTCAATCATTCTATTGATATTTGGACTGTATCAATAACAAAAACCACTGATATTGCTCCACTACTTGAAATAGTCAGCAAGCGGCAGGCATCAGGTTCAACAAATATAGGTAATGTATTACGCAAATGCGATGAATTAATTCCAAGTATTCCTGAAAAAAACACAGTTATTGTATTTATGAGTGATGGAGAACCTACTGAAGGCCTGCGGGATACTGCATCTATTTGTAATATTATGCGGGAGATGATTGATCGTGTAGAAAAAGAGGCGCCTTGCGATTTGACTCCAGTTTGCATAGGATATGGTACTGGTGCTAGTCCGAAATTGCTCGAAAGCATCTCTTCACAGAGTACTAATGGTGAGTATCACTGTGTGGAGAGTGAAGAAGGAGCGGGAATGGTATATGGAGAGATTACACATGGTATTATTTCAGAGCAATGGCGAAATGTAATTATTACAGTAGAAGGTGGTGAAATATATGATTTTGCAAAAGATGAATGGTCTAAAGAACTCATAGTTGGAAGGATTGCTTCATCGATTAAGAGAGTCTTTCATCTAAGGAAAAAGGGTGATGAAGAATTGAGCGTGAGGATGGACTACTGGGATTCAAATGATGGTTGGCATAAAGATAGCGATAGTCAAAATACTATTATTAAACCTAGTGGAGATGATGTAAATCGTATGGTAGAGATTTATAGCATTAGACAAGAAGTGCTTGAATTGCTTACAAAGGCCAGAAAATGGAAGGAGCAACGGATGCCGGAAGCCTATCCAGGTAGAGGACTTGTAAGAAATCTGGTACGAAATCAGCTAAGTCCTCCCCCAATTCAACGCCAACGTGCATGGCCTCCAATTGACGATGAAGATGTTATGACTCAACCAGTCCCGAAGTTGGATCCTCTTCCTCCTCTTCCAGGATTTATCACACCTCAGCATCTGATTAGACCGACGGCACCTCCGCCGCCACCGCTGCGTCAGCCAAGATCCAAGATTGGACTAGCAAGAGCAACTAGTCAAGTTACTTCAGGTGTTAGCACTACTCAAGTAGATTATACAGCACTCGAATATGAATCAATGAAAGTACAACTTGAGAAAAAAATCGAATATGTGAAAGATTATATTAAAAATCATGGTGACGAAAAAGGGCTTTTGATGAATCTTGCAGATGATTTGTATATTACACTTCAATCATTAACACACAGAAATGGTCTACATTATATTGTAGCCAGACAGACATCGCAAGGTCGTCAGCGGGCCTATAATCCAGTAGGAGTAAATGAATTGCCGGAGCATGCAACTTTAAATCATTGTGTTAGTGATAGTTTAACTTCACCATATGCAGCACCCTCAACGGCAGAATGTATGCGATCTATGAGTCAGCCCGTAGATACAACAGATAATGACGATATTGGTTCAAAACGTGTGGCAACCACGCCTTATTAGATTGATTAAGTTATAATATTATCAATAATTTTTTCTTTATTAAATGCATATGAGTAGTGAAGCACAAACTGCAGAAAGCGTGAAACTTGTTCTCAACGATGCAGAGAATAAGGTGGAAAGGGAAGTAGAGGCGGCACTTGATCATGCTCTGGAGGGTTTGCAGAAAAGAGCTGAGGATAAAACAGAAACTATTAAGAATGAAACAATTAGAGAAGCTGTAAATACAACGGTCGATGTTGCGGTAACAATGACAGAAATTGTTGGAGATGAACTTATTGATATGGCGGGTGATGTAATATTTGAAGAATTAAAAGAAAAAACTTCAGAGATTGGTGTAAAGCCAGAAACATTAGCTGTAATAATTCAGTATGCAATGGAAGCTGTTGAAAAAACACCAAAGAAAGGAAAAGAACAGAAGAATTATGTAATCAATTTAGTTACAGCATTAATTATGGCGCAGGCATCTGAAGAAGATAAACCAGCTTTGAAAGAAGCATTAAAAACAGTTCCAGCAACAATCGATATAATTGTGGCAGCAACAAAAGGAGAGGTTGACATTAATCAAGTTGCAAAAGTAGCATCATCGTGTTTGCCTTGCTGTTTTAAACTTTTTAGTAAGAAATAAGCTTTTCATAAATATTTTAAGATATTAATGAAAAAATGAAGTTATAAAATAAGATGGATGTACTAATAAATATGGAAAATATACAGAAAAGAAAAAATCCTCGTTATAGTGTGTGGTCAGACAAAAAAATATGGGAATGTCAGAATCATCCAGGATGTTTAATATCGATACCGTGTGATTGTAAAAATTGTACACGATATACCAAGTTCCTGGAACTTAGAACTAATGCATCACAAAGAGATAAAGTAGATAAAATTAGTGATTATTTGGATTGCCACTTATGTCAACATTAGCATTATTAAAATTATTCATATCTGACGATGAATCATGTATAAACATATCATTAAGTATTACATTAGAGCTTATTGATGGATGTATATTTCTATTTATAAAAGTTAATGCGATCGCCCGCATAATATCTTCCGCATCATCATCTTCATGTACTATCGATGCTAATCGCTGATTGCTACTTGATTGACCAAATGGATGATTAATATATCTAGAAGGACCATGCAATCTAGACAGATTTGAAAATAATGTTTCTCTTTCTTGCGCGATGGCTTGGCTATCAGTAATTCTTTCATTAATCGTAGTATTTTTAATTTCCTTTGATTTTAATTTGTACCTGCATACCGGACATTCAGCTTTTTCTTCTTTTAACCAAGTTCTAATACCATCTGGGTCAAAAATATGACCACATGGTAAACATGTAACAGATTCACCTACTTCAAAAGTGGTATGCATGATTGGACACGTCTTGTGTTCACTCATTTCAACTGTATATGTTTTATCTACTAATTGTTCATCACCTTCTTCTGATAAAACATTTTTATATGGCGCCTCTTCATACATACTATTAGTTAAAGCTTGATTGATATCACTTGACATGCCGCCGCCGCCAAGTATTAGAGAAGCAAGTATGTTATTACGAATATAACTTGATGGGTTGTTCATATCTGACATATGTTATATTATGTAATGATAACATATATCTTTTAGCTTGATTTAAATTAATTAATTACCAAAACCAAGAATAACGTTCTGCGCTAAGAAGATGAGAAAGGTGATTCCATGGCGTCAAATCTGGTAGATCCTTGAAACCATTAGACTGAATGCTAGAAAGACTATTTGCATCATACCCAGACATCATAATAACATTCTTAGATGAAGTGTTTGTAGGGAATCCATCAGTAGATTTCATATTCCAATATGCAAGTGTCGGTGTTGGATATGGGCGTTTATGTGAAGACTGTGCTCCCTTTTCACGGAAGAAATCTTGCACATTTTCTTGCAGCGTCTTCTGTCCGTGTGTTACAGAAGTAAAATTGGGGTCAGCAGTGTCAATCGCCATATCAGATAGAATGACCACAACCGTATCTCCTACTTCTTCTGGAGTCATATCCTTGTATAGACAGGCATTACCGACTGCTTGAAACGCTTTATAAATATCTGTACTCATTCCAGTGAGATGTGCATGTGATTTGAGTATCGCCAACATATCAGTAAGCGTTTCACCATCCTCCAAATTAATCCATTGTGCATCTCTTGAAAATATCATAATACGTTTTGTTCCACCAGGCGCACATGCAATAGTTAGTGCAACCCAAATAGCTGCATAAAATGGGCAATTATCCCAAGTCATTGAGGCAGAAAGGTCGAGCATAACGATTGCTTTGGATAAAGTAGGGGTTATAGAAGCGATGTGTTCAGTCCACACTGCGTTTGCATATTGCTTTTCCTCTTCAGAAAGTACGCCGCTATTACACCACAAATCCTTAATCAGAGCCTCCCCTTGAGCGCGAGCAGCCTTGATTTTTTGTGTACCCTGTGCGCATGCAGCTAAATAGTTGCGGAAATTATTACTGCAAATCTGTCTATCTTCATTTTGCACTGCACTTTTATTAGTTCCTACACACAAAAAGGCAGAACGTTGTTTTTGCATAGTAATACTAGTAACATTTTTTGCAAAATCGATATCACTCCATTTACCATTGCATTGATATATCTGTGTAGTTTTGAGTTTCTTGTTTTGTGCAGCTAGCAATTGCCGATAGACTTTCATAACATAAGCGTGGCCAGGGTTGGCAATCTTAGAATTGTTATAATTATCCCATAGCAGACGAGCGAAGATCTTTGCTTGCCAACCAAACTTTGAAGACTTTTCACGAGGCATCCACTTAAACACCAATGATCCAGTTGCTCTTTTCACAAGCAACTCATCAACTACAAGTTTATTAATATACCTGAGCGCATTATAATTATTCCAGCAATTATGTGCAATATCACTTGTTTGCCAGTTGTAAATATCCCTGTATGTTTGATAAATATATTTGACATCCTTCCACGATCCATATGGATTTTTAAATGAAACATCTCTCTCACAAGTTTCATATGTTACATTAGTAAAGACAAGAGACAAGCCTGCTTCAATTTTGGACTTTACAAGTGCATTTTGCCAATGATCCTCCCAACACGGCAAAAGATGATAAAAAAGTGAGTATTCTCCTTTGCCTCCAGCAAGATCTCTTGTTTGAAACAATAATGCCATAAGATAATTAATGTTTTGGACATTTTCTTGTTGAATTGATACATTGATCATTTGCTTATAACGCGTTGCAAGTTGCACTTTGCGTGCATACCCAGTCTTAGGTACACGTACTAGTTGAAAAAATAGTTCTACCATCATCGAAGTTATATCATGGTTGCTCCATGATTCCTGTGCGTGTCCATTCGCACCATATGTTCGGACGGAGAGCGTGTCTAGTGCGTTTGTCAGAGTGGTTGCCATTAGATACAGTATTTCTGTTACAATCTTTAAGTTAATTACCACTACCTTTTACGAGTTCTTCTTTTCTTTTTTTTTGTAGAAATAAATACCTTTTTAGTAAGAGACTTTCTTTCTCTGGGTTTTAATACAATAATAATATCATTCAAGCTTTGAAAGTATTCGATAGTTTTATCAAAAAATATATCATCTATGTGCGTTATGATCCCACAATAATCGGTCTCATCTCCTAATATACCATTTATGATCATAGATGAATCAACATTAAAATTATACTTTAATAATGCATATAAGCTATAATTAGTATTTGAAAGCATACGATTTTTTTTAACAATATCAACAATCATTGAACGATTTAAAATGCCATTTTCAAGAGCTTGTTTATTTCGTTTAATATGTTGAACAACATTATCATTGGATACGTATAATAGAGTAACAGAAACCTTATTAACAGTACTTCTATAAAAATCATCATATTCTTCTTCTTTTTGTGCTTCATTATCTATCCATTCTGTATCAAGTTCGTCATCATCCATTTAAAAAACAAAAAGAATGTAAAATATGGCACTAAGCGTATTTTACATTTAATTAGAATCTTCAACCCAAACATCTTCGAAACCATCATAATCGCTATTTTCATAATCATCATCTTCCGACTCCCACCACGTCTCATAAGGATATGCCCATCGAACATAGGCCATATTTCTTTCAAGTGTTTCGATTAAATCCCTTCTTTTTCTTTCTTCTTCTGCTCGTTCCCAATCTATCCAAAATTGTGATTTTGGGACTTCAGGTCCATATTCTTTAATAAGCTCACCATTCTTTCCTCGTCGCAATCTTACCCATCCAGGTTCAATGTCATAATCAATAATTTTTGGTTTAACAATAGGATCTACAGTTGCTGCTTTTGCTGCAAAACTTTCACCCTCAGGAACATCTGATTCTTCATTGAGAGTAATACCTTCACCCAAACTAGGAAAAGCAACTTCATTTGATAAGACTGGGGCCTCCTTTTTTTTTGGTTTCTGTTCTCGTTTAATATTGAGACCCTTATTTTCTGTTAATTTTTTTCTTTGGTTCGGAGCCACATATTTTCCAGACTTTTGTTCTTCAATCTCTATGCCAGGCAAAGGCATAGTGCCTGGGAGATTCTCTCTTTTTCTAGCTGATTGTTCATTTTCGCGCCTTCTACGACCGCGTTTTTGTACAGTTTGAAATGGGTTACTGTCATCTGAATCAGACTTTAGTCCACCAAATCGTGAGTTTGATTGCGCATTTTCTCCACTGTTTTTTTTTCTAAAGTCCATTATGGTCACTCTGTTGTATTGATATATTAAAACACATGATTCATTTAAACCTTGTTACAATAGTCATTTGTAAGTAAACCACTTAAAACTATATGACTATTCTATTATGGAAACAAAGGATCCTACCAGCTAACAATTGCATGTGTGAGTAGCACATCTATACGGTATATTTAACAAAGTAGAATTACAGGATCCTGTTCCCATATTGCTGTCATAAACTCCAGAAATTGCGCTGGAGTTTATGTAAAAATTGATTCTGTTTCTTTAAAATGCCCAGATGCATCAACACACACAATCACAATGACACGTATGTATAGCTCGTCTCATATAAAATTGCCTAGTGTATGCATACCGCGCGTATTTCGTACGGTAACACGAAAAGATATTATAGCCGCATTTGAAACCGTTCTTGGAAAAGGATGTATAGAAAGAGTTGATATTGTTCCTACTAGAAATAATATGGGCTCATATCAACGTGTATTTGTACACTTCAAACATGTTGTAGAAAATACATCAAGCAAAATTATAAAAAACCGTCTTGATAACAATCAAGATGTAAAGTTGGTTTATGACGCCCCATGGTTTTGGAGATTTACAACAAGTAGAGTACCGAAACCATCATATTAAATTACATATAGCATTATTTTTTCGCATTGACATTTATATGTCATTGTTTGAATCTGTCACAACAAAATCACTTTTGTATGGTGGTACTAGCTTAGTTTCGAGCACTGTTAAAAAAGACCTTCCTAAACACTTAGAATATGGTCAATGTCTTAGATTATTGCTGGATATTGGAGCGCAAATTGAAAATCTTAAAGAAAATAGAATTGGAATACTTTATATAACGAAGAATGATATTGAGGCTATAAACAATGGATACAAATTGAAAGCAGATATTAATACATATCCATGCGACAGTAATGGTGAAATTAAGATTATATCTCCTTTTTCGCCGATAGAAGGCATGGCTCCAGAATTAAAAAACATAAATATTATACCAAGTAAAGTATCATATACAGTGGCTTATTTTAGTCTGAAAAACCTAGCGATAAATCTGCTAGGGATTGACAATCTTGATCAGTTATATCCTACAAAAATGTATTTTCTACTAGAAAGGTGTTCAAATGAAAATCCAGAGGATCGTAGTTTTATTTTGATTTAATTTCTACAAGTATTGTATATGTCACGTAGAAAGAACGAGCGATATTTCAATCCTATTTCCAGCCAACCATTTTCGACTGCAGGTGTTCACCGAAATCAAGGTAGAGTTGGACAAACCTCTTTATCCAGAACCCTAGTAAGAACACCGATGAGACTTGTTGCGGGCGAGGCCGTGCCAATAGGATATGGAAGTAGTCAAAATAAATATCCTATTAATATTATTTCAACTTGTTGTAACGGAAGTCATTCAAATGGTCAGACATCTATGACAAATAAAGGTGTAATTCTCTCTAGGGTAACAAACCCAACAGGTGTTTATAATACAGCTTGTAATAAATCAGGTGCTTGTAATAAACCTATCGCCAAAGACTTTAACCCTGAGAATCATACTAATAGCGCTCTTATTAGAAGAAATCGTACTAGAGTTATGCAAGAATCATATCCACAACTTGATGGCAAGAAAGGATATGTATATAATTGTAATAGTTGTGATGCTGGAGCGCCACCAACACATTACATTGGCACACGGAAGTTTACCAATGCACCATATGCAAAAAATGTTGCACCAATGTCTGCAAGTGAATATATGCGAACAGGATTTTTATATAACAATAAATCCGAACATTGTTGTGATCCTAATGATGATTCATCTGGAGTGGTTCCACCAGATGATGATGATTCACCTAATGACGATTCACCTAATGACGATTCTCCCAATGATGATACGCCTCAGGCAGGAAATAGTGGAGAACAATAAAGTAAATATTACTAATTTATAGAGAAATCAACATATAAAATAATCCTATCCTCGTCACTTTTATTATAAGCACTATGAATATAATTTGAATCGAATATTATGATTTTATCATTATTTTCGTTTTCTCTCTTGTTATTTACAATTAAATAACAATCATCCGGAACGTCTATCCCATAATGCAGCGTTAATGAATTAGATAATAACCCACAATCATCTGAATGTTCACCAATAATAGAATTGGCTTTCATTAAAGAAAATCCTGCTAAGCGTATATTACCTATATTTTGCAATAATTTGATAGTATTGTTAGGTATATCATTTAATGCATTATTATTATAAATTAATGGATAATTTAACCATTTGTGATTAGGTTCATTGTTATCCGGACTCCATGCATAGATCCATTCTTCGCGATTACTAATAGAATTAATATAGTTTTCCATTTCTTTTGAACTAGTATCCATTTCTTTTGATCGATGAATTGAAAAAACGTCGTTATTTTTGATCATTTCAACATCTTTCTTTATAAGATCATAATTATCATGGAGTATTTTAAACTGAGAATAATCATTAGTACTATAATATGTAGGTGTGATCCCCAATAATAATTTGGTTGTTTGTATTAATTCTGGTTTTAAAATCAATAGAATGATTATGGATAATACGAAAATACTAATCCCAAAATATAAAATGTAGTTGATTAATACCATTCTCTATTATAATGGTATTAATTGATGATGATACTACCTTAAAATGTTAAATATATATCACCGCCACGATCACCAATTAATTTCCCCATTGTGGGAGTTTGATCAGCATATTTTGGTACCTCTTTTATAAGATATGAAAAGAGAGAATAAACAGATCCGTCAGTTTCTTGAAATCTATTATATGAAATAATCAATCCTGTTAAAATAGAATTATTACCTAAGCCACCATCCTGTATTGATTGATCTTCATTACCAGCATTAATTACTATTCTACTTTTTCTACAAAGGTTTTGATAAATACTTCTTCGTCTTATTTCAGTTCGTGGTGATAATGATGGTTTAGATGGAGGCGATCCTCTCATTCCCATAATACCGGAAAAACAGCAATCTAAAATCAACACAATATGTCTACATTTTAAAAGTTTCATCCATGATGAAATAGTATCCATTGATATAAGACTAGCTGGTGTTAAATCCACTGCACCAAATGGAATTATAAATCCGTGGGTACAATCACCTATTAAAATAGTATGTCCATGCCCATGAAAAGATAGTACAAATAGATCATTATGATTCATTGTATTAAATAATTCTCTCTGTAATAGATTTTCTATAGATGCTTTACTAGCATTCTTATTTGTTAAAAGTCTAGCTCGGAAACCTAATGTACCACACGCAAAATCTGTTATTGCATTCGCATCATTTACAGCATTATAAAGATCATTCATTCCATTACATGTTTTATAGTCATTTATACCAATAGCTAACCAGTATTTTCGCTCATAACCAAGATGATATGTTACAGTTGTACTTCTAATCTGACTTTTTTTGAGGCCTCTTGTCTTCAATAATGTAGTTTTCCTATCAAACCATATTTTATAATTTACTATACTAACAACTTTATTAGAGGAATGCTTTACTATATCCATCCAACCACTTTTAACAAAGACAACTAATCGTTTATTGTGCTTGTAATTCTTATGCTTAGAGAGAAATACAAGCAAATTAAGCCCTTCAATGGCTAATGCCTTGTAACTTATATTATGTATATCAAGCATTTTTAATAATACATAATGCCAATTTATAATACTTTCTCGAGTCATATAATTATTTAAAACAATATACCTTTATGTTATATAATGTCTTTGGCAACTCTGGCTCGGAAATCAAGAGTAAAACAAAGAAGTTTATCAACTGATGAAGGGTTTTCATTGAAAGGAACGAGACGTAATATACATGGAGTAGGAAATATAAATCTAAATAGTCCTGTTCGACCATTATTGTTAGGTACTGTTCCAAGGGGACATGGCCAATTAAAACCTAGAACTACTAGAAGATGTGGGACAACAAATTGTACAAAATATCCAGTTCAGATTTTATGTAATAACGGAACAACTAGTACAGGTGGATCATGTGTACCAAACTCAACACTGAATACAAAAGGATATATACAGAGTCATTTGATATACCCAACAGATTGTCCAGAAGGAAAATGTAAAATGAACTGGACAAAATCATTTAATCCTTTAGATCATTCGCAATCTATGCATATTAGAAAAGTAAAGGTTAGATTGGCGGGATGTGAAACGAATGAAGCCGAACAACATAAAACAGACATCGATCCATGTGTAGAAGATTGTGATAACACATATATGTTAGGTACTAGAAGAATATCTAGAAATACCCACCATAAAGATGTAAATAAAGGTGCTATAAGCGCAGGAGAATATACTGAAATTAATGTATTATCAATTAATTGTTTGCCGCCGCCGCCATGTAAACAGCCATTTCCAATGATAATAAATAAAAATGGTTGTTTTATCAATTATTTAACACCAGAAGAAGCAAAAATAGATGGAGTATTACCAGATGATTGGTTAAATTGTTCAAATAGCGTGTCAACATCGCAACAGTTTTTAACTAATCCATATTAACAATCATACATATGTCTATACCCACTACTTAAGTGATTAGTAGTATATAATTTACTAGAATGCATTTCAAACGTACCACCATTTTCACTGAACACTATTTTTTTAATACCAACTTTTTGTATCGTTTCAAGACATTTTTTGCATGGCCCAGAACTTCTAAGTCCTGATCCAGATACTCGTACCACATAGAGTGTGAAGTTTTTCGTAGGTCCCTTTTTTGTCTCTTTCGCGATGCCCTACTTTCAAACGGCCGGCGCGGCATGCATCGCGAATAGCAGCAATCTCCGCATGACATGAGACACAACCATTCAGAAAACCATCACATGAATGATTCCTGTAATTATTGTATCCTTTTCCATATATCTTACCCGATCCAGCTATAACACAACCATGTTTATGCAAACATGGTGACTTCATTGCTTCATGCATAGCCGCATCTATACACCTAGCATGCTTCTTTGTGACACACAAAACGTTATCGTTTTTCTCGATTTCCATCTTTGTACTTGATTAATGATAATTACTATAGATTATTTTGGTTTCAATTATTTAAAAAATTGCATAAAGATTATCAAGCATATTTGTCTATACAATCATGACATCACTACAAGTTAAGCTACTTTCAGATAAGGCAACTATCCCTTCTCGCGGGTCATCCGCCGCAGCAGGATGGGATTTATATGCATCAGAGGATATTATTGTACCTGCTCGAGGAAAAGCAATAATTCCAACAGATATTGCAGTTGCTATTGCATTTGGTTATTATGGTCGAATCGCACCAAGATCCGGAATGAGTTGGAAGAATCATACTGATATCGGAGCAGGTGTTATTGATTCTGATTATCGAGGTCCTGTAGGGATAGTTATATTTAATCATGCGGATAGTGACCTACAGATTACAAGGAGTGACCGTGTTGCCCAATTAATAATTGAAAAGATTTCCACACAACCCCTTGTTGTTGTTGTTGATGGAGAATTGGATGATACTGAACGTGGGGTAGGCGGATTTGGATCTACAGGACAGTAAAATGTTTATCAATATATCGATTAACATACAGGTTATATTGCCTTTCTAATTCCGCACTATTTTCTTTTAATTTTGAACAATGAGGACAAACATATACTATAAAACGTGTGTTGTCAATATTTTTATTAGATTCAAAATCATATGTCCTTGCTGTTATAGCAGAACATAGAAAACAACCTTGAAACCAGCCATAATCAGGTTGATGAGTGTCTTTATAAATATTTACTATTCTAATCGTAGGCATAATATATACTTTACTAATAACAAGTAGGATTTTAAATACTAAGATTGATTGTATTTAAAATCGTTTCAGTTTATTTTCTTCGGCGTCTAGTTTTACCAACTTTTACACCACGTCTACGAAGCATAGAGGATGCTTTATTTGCAACACGTTTATATACTGATCTACGGTGTCTAGGATGACCACGACCTTTATATGTAGATGGTTTCTTCCCCCATTCTTTGGCACGAATATAAGCAGCCCATAATCCCTTTTTATTTACCTTACAAGTTCCTTTGGCACAAACTGGGAAACTCTTCTTTGGGCCCAGAAAACATTTTTTTCCACACTTACGCTTCATTGTAGTGCGCTGACGACCCTTAGGTGCAAGTTTACCCCAGCCAGCCCAAGGCACACTTTTTCTTGTGCGTCTTCCTCTACGTTTTGATCTGCGTTTAGCTCCACCTGATGACGGCATATTATACTTTATACTCGGAGAATATTTATCTAAACCAGGATTTGAAACGCCTGGTGGAAGAGGAAATCTATTCAAACATTTACGCATAGTATAACCATCACCAGAACAACCCATTCCCAAATCACCATCAGTATCTTTTGCTAAATCACCTCTTATCCCCCTATTATTATCATCACATTCCACTGCAAATCCCTTTTTCCGGAGCAAACTTAAAAACTGAAATGCGTGAGTATTAGTTCTTAACATTTTCTTAGCAAGTTTACTATCCTTTTTACCTGTTGCCTTTTTATATGGAACAATTTTATTCGCTTCTACTCTAAAAAGAATATCTTGTTGTTGATATTCTCGAGTTAATTCACGAGCTAAATTGTCTAATTTTTCTCTACTTGTACCAATCATCTGCAATTCTCTGGCCATTTCAATTAAAAAAGCATCTTCAACATCCTCCTCTGAAGAAAATCTGTGTTTTGCAAACTGTCTAGCTAAAGCAAGGACATCCTTATCTTTCTCAATTACTTCGTCCGATTTATTCTTTCTTGCTAAGCCATCCTTTGCGTTTTTACATGAATGTACATGTCTAAATCCTAGTTTTCGATAATAATTTATTACATATGATAATGCTGAAAGTTTAATTACATTAAACTTCATAATACGCGCTAGCCATTCCAACTGTACCATTAATATCTTGCCTGGACTTAGCCGATGTCCTTGAGGTGGATTTCTAATATCACCATTACCGCACAGTGCGTTAAGATATAGCTCTTTTGGTTCATCGGAATCATATTCTAATAACGCAAAACCAATTAGAACTGGCCTTTTACCCTCTTTTCTAGAATCTGCCATCCCATATAACATCATAATTGCAAAAGTTTCATCAAATGTCTCCTTATCCAAAAAACCTCTTGGTATTACTGAATGACACATCTTTGCACGACTAGTTCTAATTGAACGACCTAAATCGTTCCATTGACTATTACTAACAGTTCCCATAGAGGCTTGGGGATTGAAATAAACGTCTAATTTATAAACCGCGTCAACTGGAGATCTTAATATATGACCTTGAATATTTAGATAAGTTGTAATTACCATCTATTAATCTATAATAATATTAAATGTCAAATGAGAATGAAGATGTGGCTGAAAACATAAATGTTGAAATGACTGAAGTAGAACAAACGCATAACAATTCTCAAAATAATTTTATTACATTGGATGGTGGGAATAGCATAATACAAACTGGTGGCAGTCAACCTAGTGATACTCATAGTTCTGAAGAAGAAGAACAAACCAATAGTAGTGGAACCCCTCATGCATATGATGTTTGTTATCGAAAAAAACCTGTAAGATATAGAAAACTTTCATATGAAACTGTACAAAGACGGGTAGGGAATACTTATGATTTAGATATGGCCCATCGCTACTCATGTGCTTTGGATGTATTAGCTAGTTTTATACGAGGAAATAAAGTAATCTATATGGAATCGCAAAGTCATACTGTTAATCGATTACATTATTTAATGTTTCCAGCAATATTTATATCAGGATTAGTTTCTGTTATGCAATCACCATTACAATGTTCTGATAATGGTGAAATTATACTAGCTGCTATGTCAGCAATAGTTGCGTTTATTCTTGCAATCATTAATTATATGAAATTAGATGCCAAAGCAGAAGCACATAAAATGGCGGCACATCAATATGATAAACTTCAATCTTATTTAGAGTTTCAGTCTGGACAAGTATTACTTTTTAGTGATCCATCATTATTAAAACAAACATTTAGCCAAGAAATACAAAAGGAAAGGAGAGATGCTGAGACTATGCTGGCTAATTCATCAAGTGATGATGAACTATCAAAAATGGAAAAAGCAAATACTTCTCGTCTCGCAAAACGTGTTAAACAAATGAATGCAAATAGAACTGAATCAGAAAGAGAATTGACGCATAGAATGAAGGAATTGGTTGGGAAAGTAGAAGAAAAAATATGTGATATAAAAGAAACAAATCAATTTTTAATTCCAAGATTAATCCGTTACAGATATCCTATAATATACAACACTAATGTATTTGCAATAATCAAAAAAATAGACGATTTTCGCACCAAAACCATTGCAACACTTAAAAATGTTAAAAACGAGTTGCGTTATCTTTCGGCAGTCCAACGAAGTTCTCATGAACCTTATTCAGACCAAGATAGAAAACGTGCAGAGTTCTTATTTTTGCATAAAAAAAATCTAACAGACACCATATTATTTTTAAATACAGCCTTCTCGCTTATTGATAAGATGTTTCAACAGGAAATAGCTAATGCTGAATTAGAAAAGCAGTGTTGGATTAGATCAATATGTCATGATTGTTTCCTATTTTGTTGTGGAATGACATTACGACATCCAGATTATAAGGACCCAGAAGCATGTGGTGGACCAATTATGAAAAGGATTTTAAAATCGGATGAATATTTTGAAGTAACTGAAGAAGACCTAAAATTATTTCGACGAGAGAAAAAGTAGTTAATAACTGATAATTATCAATTATTAATCAATTAATGTTTACGAGTACCATGTCCTCGTCTCTTATGTCTTTTA
>Ga0115011_10001743_pt1 | contig 15528 bp, 9 predicted proteins | sample TroAtlMetagenome_2_FD_88705 | JGI IMG/M metagenome (GOLD analysis project Ga0115011, IMG submission 88705) | Marine eukaryotic phytoplankton communities from Atlantic Ocean - Tropical Atlantic ANT8 Metagenome | ecosystem: Environmental > Aquatic > Marine > Oceanic | place: Tropical Atlantic...
AAATCTTGGATCCTTGGTTCTGTTGGAGGAGCATACACATCTTCTTTAGATGCAATGCAAGTTCAATACTTATCAGAAAGATGTTTGTGTGTTCAAGCAGCTAACAACTTCGTATTATTTACGGCTTAATAATAATTAACATTTAAAAATACAAAGTTATGCTTATCAATTTCATAAACCCAAACACTGATGCATCAGAATTATCTGGTGGAACTTTACAAACTGGTGATATTATAGTGGATGTTGACATTCCTATATTAATTGCTGGTTATTCTGATAGTAATTCATTATCATCATTTGATCTTGCTATTCAAGATCCAACTGGTGGTGCGCTTACTACTTTACAAATTCAATTTGATGGTGACATGGGAGCTACGCTTCCTCAAGCTGCAATTGATGCTTTAAACGCAACTTTAGAAGCTGGTGTGGCAGATCCATATCATATTCCTAAATTTGCTGATGTTTCTGTACCAACTGAATACTTAGAAGCTCCAACGCTTTATAAGATCACTGGTCTGAGAATATCGTAAATTACAACTAATAAGACCCCTTTAGTTAGGGGTCTTTTTTAACTTTTTAATTATATTATATTATGTCAAAAGAAACAAAAGATTTAAAAATAGAAGACACGTGGGAGATAAAAGATAGAACTTATTATTTATTAAATAATAAAAGTCCTTTAAGTTTCACTTTACCTTCTAAACATACAAGAAGATTTCCTTTATTATATTTCGATCCAGAAACAAATACGCAAAGAGAAATTAGATATGCAACTAATCAGAACTCTGTTTTTGTAGATGAACAACAAGGGCAATGTACAATGAGACACGTTATATTTAACGATGGTGCGTTGTTTGTACCTAAAGAGAAACAAAGTCTTCAAAAGTTACTATCTTTGTATCACCCATGGAAAGGGAAAAGATATGGAGAAATAGATGATGTAAAAGAAGCTGTGGAAGATTTAGATTTATTTGATATCCAATTAGAAGCTATGAATGCTGCTAAAGGAATGGATATAGATCATGCAGAAGCTATATTAAGAGTGGAAGTTGGTTCAGATGTAAACTCTCTTTCTACTAAAGAAATAAAAAGAGATCTTAGGGTGTTTGCAAAAAATAATCCTAAAACCTTTTTAGCGTTAGCAAATGATGAAAATATACAGTTAAGGAATTTTGGTATAAAAGCAAGAGAAGCTGGTATAATCAAACTTTCTCAAGATCAAAAAACATTTTCATGGGGAAGTAATGGTAAGAAGCTTATGACTGTGCCATTTGATGAAAACGCGTATAGCGCTTTAGCATCGTGGTTCCAGACAGACGAAGGATTAGAAGTGTATAAGTCAATAGAAAAAAAGTTTAGTTAAATTCTCACTAAACATGTAATCTTAATAAAGGCGGCTATTATCGCCGCCTTTATTATTTATAGTAAAACAGGAAATATGGCAATAAGTGTAGATACAGTGTACAAAACAGTACTACTAATTTTAAATAAAGAACAAAGAGGTTTTATAACACCTGTTGAATTTAATAGTTTAGCTACTCAAGTTCAGTTAGAGATATTTGAAAAATACTTTGAAGACTTTAACCAACAATTTAGAGTAGCTCAAAACAATAGTGAATATGGTAATAGATTAGATAATCTAGACGAAAGAATGTCTATATTCAAAGACAATGTTGCTTTAAACTTTATCAATTTATTTCCCAACCCGTCTTATTACACTTTACCTAGTAGTATTTATTATATAGGAGATTTGTTTTTTCAAAACGAAGTTACAGGTAAATCTTACCTTATGGAGAGGGTAGATCCAGGTCAAGCATTACTTCGTAACAATTCTAACTATACTAAACCTTCAGCTATAAATCCTATATATACCCAACAAGGTGGATATAGCGGTGGATCAAGTCCTGGTTCACCTAGAATAGATATATATGGACCTGATAATGGTGTTTTAAATTTAAATTCAGTTCGGGCTTTATGTATTAGAAAACCTCAAGATCCTGTTTGGGCTTACACAGTTGGAACTTTAGGACAATATGAATACTCACCTATACCAGGAGGTACAGTTATACCAACCACTGGTCCCGTAGATTTTGATCTTCATGTAGAAGAACAAACTGATGTTATTATTCAAATATTAATGTACGCTGGAGTAGTAATTAGAGATCCACAAATAGTACAAAGTGCAGCTCAAATGGTTCAACAAGAAAATATAAACGAAAAAAGTTAATAAACTATGGCAACACCAAACGGAGGACTAATTACAGAAACAAACGCACAATATTACGCAGGTCAACAAATATTAGAATCAAATGGTATTCTAGGAGAAACTTTTTATTTTGACTTTAACACTATCTTACAGTTAGGAAGCTCTAATAGTTATGATCCAGCTTCTCCTGAATATGCTCTTAATAATTTTAAAGTATATACTTCTCCAACTGGAGTAGGTCCTTTTGAAGGTGTAGGAAGCACTTGGACAGAATATATCGGTGGGTACACCATGGAAGGTAATACATTAAAAGCTGCGCCTGGTCCCATTCCTGTAGGTTATATTGGATTACAAATAAAGCAGCAAGCACTATGGAATAACTATGGTGGTTATGAATACGTTAGTTTAGAAGAAGTTATAAATAACTTCATGATGATGTATGTTGGTAAAGACAAAATAATATCTCAAACACCAAGAGGAGATGTAATTTTCCATGCAAAAAGGGGATTACAAGAATTTTCTTATGATACATTAAAAAGTGTAAAAACTCAAGAAGTTAGTGTTCCATCAAGTTTATCTGTAATTATACCTCAAGATTACGTTAACTATGTACAGTTATCCTGGATAGATAGAGTAGGTGTTAAACATATAATATATCCTACTGATTTAACTGTCAACCCCACAGACACACCCTTGCAAGACAATACTCCAGAAGGTGTTCCTATTCAAGACAAATGGGAAGAAAATCTAGAAGGAACTTCATTAACAGATGAGAGATGGAAAAACGCTCCTAAAGATTTAAGTATTGAACCTTTGTTTGATTATGGATATGCTGACTCGTGGTATGGGTATAGAGATTTTGCGTTGTTAGGTCAACGCTATGGATTACATCCGGAAACAGCAAACATTAATGGGTGGTTTACTATAAATGAAAGAGAAGGAAAATTTTCATTTAGTAGTAATTTAGCAAATAAATTAATAACAATTGAATATATTTCAGATGGATTAGCTTACGAAGAGGATACTAAAATACCAAAAATGGCTGAACAAGCTTTATACATGCATATTCTTCATGCTATTTTATCTACAAGAGCCGGAATTCAAGAATATGTTATAAGAAGATTTAAAAAAGAAAGATCAGCAGCATTAAGAAATGCTAAAATTAGATTATCTAACTTAAAGCTTGACGAGTTTGTTCAAATAATGCGTGGTAAATCAAAATGGATTAAATACTAAATATAATGCCAGAAATTAAAAATACATTTCTTAAGTCTAAAATGAACCAAGATTTAGACGAAAGGTTAATTGAAAAGGGAGAATACAGAGAAGGAAAAAACATTTCAATAAACAAATCAGAAGGTCCCAACGTAGGTGCGTTAGAGAATGTATTGGGTAATACAGAAACTAGTAAATTAGGAAATAATATCCAAGATATAGGTTCTACTGGAAAAAATTATATTCAAAGAGATTCTTATGAACCACTTAGTCCATTATATCCACCTGGTGGATTTCCTATTCCTTGTCCTTCTTCTACTAATGACGCTGCGGTAGATCCCAACTCTTTTGTTAGAACTAAAATGGAAGTGATAGGTAGTTATGTTGATACACAAAATAATAGAATATATTATTTTTTAACAGATTACACTGATTGTAGTCCTCAACTAACTGCACGAGCACCTAGTGATTTTTACGAAACTGTGTTTGGCTACGTGTCAAGAGGAGCTATTTGTCAAATAGTATGTTATAATACATTAACACAAGATACTACTATTCTGGTTGAAGGTAGTTGGTTAAATTTTTCTACTACAAATTACATAACAGGAGTAAATCTATTAGAAGATGTGTTAGCATGGACCGATAACAGAAATCAACCTAGAAAAATTAACGTAGATTTTGCTTTTAGCGCTCCGGCTTGTTCAAGTAATCCTTATTATCAAAACGAAGATCACGTGTCGGTTGCTAAATACGCACCCGTAGAAGTCATTGATTTTCAAAGTCCTATTCATACTACAGCTTTAGATATAGAAGACAAAGAATCTCTACTAAAAGATAAAGTTTCCCAATGGAATCCTCCTCACTTTTTAACAAGTGTTTCTAATCTAGCTGGCGCGGGTGCGGGAGATGTTACCTTAAGTGATGCGTATTCGTTTGGTGTTCCATCCTCTAGTGACTATTTATGGGAGGGTAACGGTTATTGTATTAAGTGTACTAATGTAGATAAACCTAATTCACCAGATGTTTTTATACAAAGCTTAATAAATCCACCATTAGATATTGTTAGAACAGCAAACATAAATAATAATGCTGTTGTAGTGGATGTTACTACACCTACTTATAATTGGGAAGTAGGAGATAAGTTAAGATTTTGTTATTCTAATGTTGACTTTGATTTGACGTTTCCAGGTGATGAAAACTTTTTAAAAGATAAATTTCCTAGATTTAGTTATAGATTTAAGTATGATGATGGAGAATATTCATTAATGGCTCCATTTACTCAAGCTGCTTTTGTTCCAGGAAACAATGGCTTTTTTATAAATAATTTTGATTATGATGCTGAATTTTTACAATTAGAAGGAGTAGCACCTGATGAATTAGCTGAACCCGTAGATAACTGTAGTGTAGGAGATGAGAAAAATGCTGCTGAGACCGGTGTGGTTGATTTCATGGAAAATAAAATAAACTCTATAGGTCTAAAAATAGATTTACCAACTACAGTTGATAAACTTACGAGTGAATACAAAGTTGACGAAATACAAATACTTTTTAAAGATGCTAATGAGCAAAGTATAAAAGTAGTTGAAGATATAAGTAGTGAAATATTCAGTCAACCACCTAGTTTTGTAGTATCAGGAAGCGCATGCGGAAATAATTATTTTGATGAACTAACCACTCTATATATAGAAGAAACACTTGGCGCAATGGCTTATGCGTTTTCATATTTAAATAATGGAATATACACAAACTGTGGCACTGATACTTACGCTCAGCTATTTAGAGAAGATGGTATAACTCCTTTATTATCTATTGATGGAGAACCGGTTTATCTTACAAGTATTTTTCCTCCAACTGGCTATTGTTACCCTGACTGTGAAGACGCTTTATGGCAAATAGGATTTGAAGCTATTACTGGAGGTGCTATAGAATTACCTGTAAATGCTTTGTCAGTAGGTGAAAAAATAGTTATAAAAGCACAATGCTATCCTGATCATTATATTTTTGAATACAACTCTATAAAACCTTACAAAGTTCTTCCTGAAGCAGATTTAATTAGGGTTAGCGATAGAGTTCCTGTAGCTGCTTTGAGTCAAGAAATTGTGTCTAATAGAATAGTTTATGGAAATTATTTAGATAAACATACTTCTCCTTTATACTTAGATTATGAAGTTGATATAAATGTTAGAAGAGGAGTTCAGTATGAAGACTCAGACATGAAGGCGTTGCCTTTAAGTACTTTAAAACAAAACAGAACTTATCAAGTTGGAGTAGTATTACAAGATAGATATGGTAGAGCTTCTAGTGTAACTCTGAGAAATCCAGCTCAGTTAATAACAGACAGTTTTTCTAATGACACTGTATTTGCTCCATATTCATTTGGACAACCAGATCCAGTTCAATGGTTTGGAAACTCATTAAAAATAAATTTCAACAATCCTATTCCAGCTGACGGTGTACAAGGTTATCCTGGCCTATGGAGTGAAGATAATCCTTTAGGTTGGTATAGTTATAAAATTGTAGTAAAACAACAAGATCATGATTATTATAATGTTTATGTACCAGGTGCTACAAGTGGGAAAATTACATGGAACCCTATAGGTGCTACCTCGGGAGGAGTTGCTCCTGCGAGTAGACACCAATTAGAACCAAGATATGTTAATACTACGGTAGTTTCTAACATATCTCTATTTGGAGATAATATAAACAAAGTTCCTAAGAATTTAAATGACCCAGGACCTGTTCAAGAAGTTTTTGGATCTGAAGAAGTACTATGGAGTATTGTAATGCCTAATTATATTGAGTCAGCAGTAATAAGTAGTCCTATACCTTATCAAATGTCTATTTGGGTTAATCAACAATTTAGCCCTAATTCAGGTGTTTCATATAGTTACAATTATAATAAAGTTAATGTAACTACTCTTCAACCTTTCAATACTTTAGGAGAATGGACTACTAGAAAAAGAGAAACTGATGAAGAAGATCAATTTTACCCATATTATATAGAAGATGTTACAACTAACGCGGAGAGAGTACCTGTAGATCCTATATTCAAAGCTGATGATAATCCCTATGTTGCTGAACTAAGTACTCAATATCAAATTGGATTAAATAAAAATGATCAACAAAATTTCCCTGTAACAGCGCTTAAACCTCTTACATTTCCTCCTTTATTTAGTAATGCTCTGACAGTATTTGAAACTACTCCAGTGCATTCTAATTTAGAGATTTATTGGGAAACATCGTCTAGTGGACTAATTAGTGATTTAAATCAACTAATTGATGATGGGTACGCTCCTAACGGAGTTTATTCATTACCAGAATTTACAAGTAGCAGTTTGTTCACTTGGTCTGAATGTACAGTGCCTGGAACTGAAGTAACTCCCAATTCGTTTGAACCTTTTAACGAGGCTGGTTTTCCTTGTGCTGATCCCGCTGCTACATGTGCTTTATTACAATCAAACAATGGTGATTTCTTACCTGCAGATTTAATAGATGTTTTTGAAGTTTTTATAGATTCGTATGGAGCTAATGGACAACCTTTATGGAAATTAAGATTAAAGCCAGGAGCAGATCCCAATGTATTCATTGCTGATGATAATAGTACTAACCCTCTACAATTTATATTTTTAAGATTAATAATTACAGCAAATGGAACAACAAAAACTTTTGATAGAGATTTCTTATTAGACAACTGTAGACCTGTAGTTACTGTATATAATGGACAATCTCCTCAAGGTGGTGCTACACAACTTCCTAATGGAGGTGCTCTTACTATTGAGAGTGATATAACATGGCAAGAAGCTGTAAATACATGTGGTGGAGATGATGACGATGTTGAGTTCTTTACAGTGAGATTTGAAAATGGTTCTTATACTCCAAGTCTGAGAAATACTGAACTAGTATATGATTGGGAGATAAAAAGTGTAACAAGCTCAGGTGCTTGTGGTCCTTTAGCTGGTATAAACAACACTGATTTTTACACAGAAACTGTAGTAGATCCAGGCGGAGAATATACAGAAGTTTCAGTATATCTAACTCAAGATGTAGCTGAACAAATATATGGAGAAGGTGAATGGTTTGGAATGGAACAAGACGCTTGGGATGGAAATCCAGCTAATTTAACTAGTTGTTCATGTTGTGCTAATTTTCCGGATTGTATTGGGCAAGAATTAATATTTAATTTTGGAGTTGCTGCTGAAGACGCAAATGCTTCTGGAAGAGGAGATGAAACGTACTGGGGATATACAGCAGACGCTGGAAATCCTAATTCTACGGTAAATGATATTATATACACATTCCCTCATCCAGGTGTGAATGCAGATGGTTTACCTTGCCCTGAAGGATCAACAGATCCAGGTGTTGGATTTGCTGGTTGTACTGGCGATTGTGGTGGCGGTAGTGGTTCTGGTGGATGTGATGATTTAGATCCATGTACTGGTGAATGCTAGGTAATTAAAACTAATAACAAGTAATTATAAAATATGGCAGCAGAATTAGAAGTATCTTATTTTAACACTTTCTTATTGAAAAGAGTAATTGATTCTTCTCCTAATAAAAATTCCATTTATACAGGAGTTCCATGGGAAGGAGTTAATAGCACTACAACATTTTTAAATAATCAAGGAGCATGGCCTCCTTTTCCGGTTGATGCAGATACAAGTGCAGGAGATTCTAACTGGGTTGTTGAAGAAGCAAGGATACAAGGAGGTTATAACAATAATATAACAAGTTTAGGTGTAAAAGCTCATATAACTGAAGATGACAATAATCAACAAAGATTATTTAGTGGGTTAATATATTCAGGGATATTTAATTCTAGAACAGGAATTAACGAATTAAACGTTTTTAGTGTAGGTCAAGAAATTACAAGAAGTATAGATCCAGCTTATGGTAGCATACAAAGGTTATTTGCAGAAGATACAAACTTAAGTATATTTCAAGAAAATAAAGTAAGTAAAGCTTTAATAGATAAAGATGCTATATATGCTGCTGATGGGGTTCAAACTCCAGTTACTACTCAGAACTTAGTTATTGGACAGATAACTCCCTATTTAGGTCATTGGGGAATTAGCAATGATCCTAGATCTTTTGGAACGTTTGGATATAGAAAATATTTTGCAGATAAGAATAGAGGTACTGTGATGAGATTGTCTAGAGATGGATTAACTCAGATTAGTGAATATGGAATGAAAGATTTTTTTAGAGATCGTTTAGCTGAATTATCTGATACAAATAAAACTTTTTCTTTTACCGACACGGTTACTGTAGGAAGCGGAATAGATTGTCTTACTGAAGGTTTTAATTTAGAAACAGATGGACAAAATCTAGAAAAAGGTATGACAATATCTTATTTAGATCCTATAAGTTTAAATTATGTCTCTACTAACGCGTATGTTAAAAGTTGGAGAAATTGGAATAATGCAGGTGAGGTTAATTGTTTCGTATTTACCAGTGAAGATATTAGTGCTTTAATATGTGGCATAGCAAAAGTTACTATAAGATTTAACAAAGTTGTTAAAGATAGATTAGTAGGCGGTTGGGATATACATAATAGTAATTATGTGTTATCTATTCAAAAGCCATATACTTCTCCTGATCCAGACTATAATGTTAATTGGGCAGATTGGTTAGTTGATAACACAGTTCCTCCTACATCCACTATAAAAAGATGGACAAATGATTATTATACATTAACATTTGACGAAGAAGCAAAAGGATGGACTAGTTTTTTCAGTTACGCTCCTACTTCTGTAGATAGTTTAAAGGCTAATTATTTTACAACTTTTGATGGTTTTGCATGGAAACATTACGTTTCAGATGCAATACTTCCTAATAACAGAGGTACTTTTTATACTATGAGCAACGATGCTAGTATTACTTTTATTTTCAATCCTGCTCCTAGTACTATGAAAAACTTTCAAACTGTTAGTTATGAAGGAAATAGTGGTTGGGAAATAGATTATTTTGAATCAGATTTAGAAGGAATGGATACTTTCTTTGAAGTTGTAGATCCACCTCCGGTTCCTGTACCACCGCCATTATGGCAAGAATATAAAGATACTTCTAGCAAAGTATATAGTTACTATGAAGGAGAATATGATACAGCAGGAAACACACATTTAACAGGTGCTTATTTAATACCACCTATATATCATGCAGGTTTCGATAGACAAGAAAACGACTATGTAGCAAACTTAGTTAACAATAGTACAGCTAGACCTGAAGAAATAATATGGGGATCAGCAATGTCTGGGATTAAAGGTTACATAGCAAGAGTTAAAATATCTACAGATTCACTAACTGACCCAGGTGGACCAAAAGAATTATGGACCGTAGGATCTAATTTTGTAGTATCTTCTCAATAATATAAAATAAAATGCAATTAAATATAAGACAATTAACTGAGTCTGATTGGCAAACTTTACCTACGTGGTGGGAAGGTTGGAAAGATTGGACTACTCCAAATAGAGATTCTCTTCCAAATAATGGTTTAGGGGGTCTGATGGTGGAAAAAAACAATAAACCAATTTTAGCAGGTTTCATATACACAACCAACTCTAAAGGAGCTTGGGTAGAGTGGATTATTTCTGATCCTGAATATAGAGAAAATGATAGACAAGAGGCTTTAGAATTGTTTATTGCTGGAGCGGAAAACGTTTGCAAAGCACAAGACATTAAATATATGTTATTTATAGGTCGACATAAGAACTTGATAAACACATTTGAAAAATTTGGATGGCATGTTGATAAAAAGCCATCTTATGAACTAATGAAAAAAATACAATAATATGGGAGCAACAACAGCAGTGATAGTAGGAGGAATGGTTGTATCCGCAGCAACTGGAGCAATTGCAGCAGCCGACGCCGAAGGGCAAGCTGAGTTATCACGAACTGATCAAAACACATTAAATAATGCTATTACAGACGCTGAAAACACTAGGCAAGATATAACAAATCCTTATGCTAACATGACAAATCCTTATAATAATTTAAGTGTTGCTACTGGTGCTGCTAAATTTCAAGCTGAACAAACAGATATAGCATTGGCTAATACTTTAGACACATTAAGAGCTTCAGGTTCTGGATCTGGAGGAGCTACCGCGTTAGCTCAAGCTGCAGCAAAATCTAAACAAGAAATATCAGCAGATATTCAAAAACAAGAAAAACAAAACGAAGATCTTAGAGCAAAAGGTGAACAAGACCTACAAAAAATGCTAGCTGAAGGAGAGAAATGGATGTTTGATAAACAAGAAGAAAGAGAGATGACTCAACTAGATAGATTACAAGCCAACTTAGATCAAGAAAGATTAATAGAGGCAGAAGCTAATGCAGCAAAGTGGGAAGCTATTGGAAATATTGGAGGTGGTATTGCCGGTGGTCTTGGAGCTTTAGCACAGACAGGAGGGTAGTTAAAAATAAAATTTAAACAATGGGAACATATAGACAACCAGATATAATTAAAAATTCTACAGGCCTGCAAAGCATGACAGCTGCGCATGCTAAATTTAATGATGATTTACTTAAAACATATGATTCTATGGCTAAAGCACAAGCTAATAGAAGAGCTCAAACTCAAAAACTTCAAGATGAATTGGAGAAGAGAAAGATAAAAGATTATGATGAATTTAATAAATCTTTAGAAGCAGCTGGTATCGATCAATCAGATAGTAGCGTTATGGAGACTGTTAAAGAATTAAGAGAAGAATACTGGGAAAGAGCTGGATCCACCTCTAATGAAGATAAAGATTACATGTCCTATTTAAGAAGCTTGCCTGAGCAAATAGCTAACGGTGTTCAAATATCTGATGCTTTATTTCAAGATTTTGATAAAACTTTAGATTTTGAACAAGGAACTCCTAACTCAATAAATTTAGATCAAGTAGATCCCGCTTTATTAGCTATTGCTATAGATAAAAAATACAATGGTGGTAAAAATATTAAATTTAAAATAAATAGAGATCCAGAAAGTGCTGACTATATGAAGGGATTTTGGACTGTAGATAGAGCATCTTTGTTCGATCCTGACACAGAAGAATATGTTGTAGATATAGATGGAAGTGGAGCGATTGATGATTGGGAAAAAGAATATACTTCTGAAGGTTTTGGTGGTAGTGAGTATAAAATAAGCAACTCAGGATTAATACAACAATTTGGAGATCCAAAAAATAGACCTCAATTTTTCCCTACGTTAGGAGATATGAATATAACCAATGATATTGTTATGGAAGGTACAGACACTGTTCCAGGACTTAATGAAATTTTTACAGCAGAAACCATTACTGTATATGATCCAGCAACAAATGAAGATGTTCAAACAAAAAGTTATGGTCCAGCAAGAGAAAAATTAGCTGAAAATTTAGTTAATTATAATTATACCGCTACTTTAAATGATAAAAAATATTCTACAAGTGTATGGGGTCAATCTTTAACTTATGCGTTAAATGGACTAGAAGAAACTAATAGGAAACTTGCTTCAGACCCTCCTATTCCTTTAAATGCCGTAGATGTAGAATTAAGAAAAACGTTTTATGGTGATGATCAAGTATACCAGCAAGGTACAGATCCTATAGATCAATTTAAAGAAGGAGGAACAACCTCTTTCGGTCCATATATTGGTTACATGAACAATAGCCAAACTCAAAACAATAATCAAGTTCAGTGGCAAAGAAAAGTTTTAGGTTTAGGTCACAGTCAAATGATATTAGATAACCCAGCATATAATAAGCAAGATGTTGAACATTCAAGAAAACCTCATAAAGCAGGAACTAAAAAGCAATATAAACAGACTGCAAGTGAGAAAAATCAAAAGGTTTGGCAAAATCGTTATAATATAAATTATAGTAAAGCAAAAGATTACTATAGTGATAATGATAATCTTGGACCTAATGTTGCAGGTCACCACAAGAAAGGTGATGCGGTTAATGATTTAGTTAAAGTACTAAACACTCAAGTTCCAGGAGGTAAAACTGGTTATTACGTTGGTAGTGACTTACTACTTGCTCCTGGTGGTGGTAAAACCATACAGGAAATCGCCACAATGAGAAAGAATGGTCAAAAGGTGGGTAAATACTTTACAAAAGCCGCAGCCGATAAATTTGGTTTTGGTAGTTTAGACGAAGCTATTGATTGGGCTATAGGTGAAGGTAGTACTACAGTATACAATACAGATAATCCAAGCAGTGTTCAAGATGGTGTTGTAGATGCTAGTCTATATGACACACCTGAAGCGTTCGCAACATTAATGACAGATGCAGCAAAAATAGCTCCGCAACAAAGACAAAGTCTTAACACTCCTCAAGCTCAGTATCATGCTTTCGTTCAAGATGAAATAAGAATGAAGATGAGGACTTTAACAGGAACTAAAGCTGAAAAAGCAGCTGCAATTAAAAAGTTTAAAAAAGATAATTGCTTAGCTGATTACAGCACTAGCCAAGGTAAAAAATGTTTTGCAAAATGGCAAAAAAACAATCCTTAATCTAATATTATATGGCAGAAGATCTAGAAGTAGAAGAGTTTGTAGAAGATAATACTCAGACTAACTCACCGTGTCCGGATTGTCCTGATGGAAGTTCACCAGGAAGAGATCCAGATGGTAATTGTTTACCATGCGCTCCGGAAGGAACCGTAGTAACTAAAGACGAACGTGGACAAGAGGTTAGTGTTAAAAACCAAGCTGTAGCAGATGAAATAGAAGGTAAAAAAGCTTTAGCTAGATTAGATAAAGCTGAAGGTAAAAAACCTGAAAATACAGCTCAAGAAGGTTTAGATGAACTAAACACGATTGTGGAAAACGTTGAGAGTAAAGTTGGGGATGATGCAGACTATGAGCTAAATGATTGGGAGACAAACTTATTAGAACTTTCTACTATGCAAGATGAAGAAGGTTCTACTGTTGTTTTAGATAATGGAGAAAGGGTTTATAACCCATTAAACGAAATAAATCAAACTAAACTAAAACAAATTATTTCACAAGCTTCAAATGGGGTTTCGGTTCCTGCTTCTCCAGAAAATCTAGGTTTATTAGACAGTTATGGGTATACTTTTATTGAAATAACACCTAAACTTAGACAGGCCGGTGTAACTTATGAGTATATATTAGAACTAGGTAATATAAACAACTCGCCCAAGGTTGTTGAAAAAATTGAAATGAATGTACCATCGACTTCGGTGGATCAAGAAAAACCTTTAACTCCTCAGGGAGTACAGCCTAGTGAGTTAAGAGCACAAAGTGAAGGTTTTGAGGTAGATATTGAAAGTCAATTAGATGTAGAAAGGGACAATCAATATATTAACGCTGAGGATAGATTAGAAGCACAACACACTATGATGCAAACCACTGAAAATGATAGGTGGTTTATGATACGAGAAAATGTTGGTGTTATAAATGATTATCATCAAACAGAAGGGAATGAAGCTATAATTATAGATCCTGAGGGAAACATTATTGGTACTGCTGGTGTTCCTTTAGGAGAAAAGCAAACTCCCCAAAGAATGCCTTCACATGTTTTAGATGAGATTACAGAGCTACTAGTGAGTGGTCCTGATGCTATATACCCTAGTAGACAAACATTGTATTATTTAGGATTAGTACAATTCGAAGATGATACATGGATGACTGATGAGCAAAAAGAAGCTGAAGAAGAAATGCTTACTAGTCAAACTGGATTCACTGAAACCCCACGAGAAGGATTAAACAACTTAATGATAGAAACTTTAAATCAACCTAGATTTGAAGGAGTACTTCGATATGTTATAGATAATGACGCACAGGTTACTAGAAGAGATAATCTTTATAATATAATGGGTGTTGATGAAGAAGGAGAACTAACTAAATCAAGACTTGATGGTACTACACCTATGTTTAACGGTAAACCTTTTGATCCCGAAAAAGGAACACCATTACAACAAGCAGCTTATATTCAGCAAAAACAAACCTTAAATGCAATAGAAAAGTCTTTTCTTCCTGTTACTTGGGATTTAGAATATGCAGCAGACATGAAGTATAAAATGGCTCATGCCTCAAGCGTAGAAGAATTTGAAAATTTACAATCAGAATGGAAATCATATATTCAAAAACAAGATGTTGATGGTGTTGAAGAAGACACCGAAATGCTTTATAATCCTCAAACTGGTAACTTATTTAGAAGAGATGAAATAGATCCGGAAGATGTTACTAAGTATAATCTTATCCCACTAGAACAGTTTGTACAGTCAGAATTTAGGTTTACTGATGAAGATCAACTACTCGAAAACATCATGGATCAATCCTTTGATTTAATTGCTGCTGCAAAGCTAATGTCCGAATCAGATAATTTTGGGTTTCAAATGACTGCGTGGAATAGAGATCTTATAGGTGTAATTAATAAAATAGCAGACCAAGGAAGTTTAGATGGATTAAAGACGGACAAGAGGTCTCCATTTATAGGGAAATTAAAAAAGTTCCATTTTCCTGATAGTCCAATTGAACACCAATGGAATAACTTAGTAAACAAACTAACAATTACATCTAGAGCTTATTTAATGAACTTTGATCCATTAACCTTAGAAAGAGATGGTACAGCAGATGGTTTTACAGATAGAGCTGCTGAATGGTTAGGAGTGGATAACGTATCTCCGGATGAAGAAAAAACTGTTTGGGCTAATCATTTTCAAGAAGATTTTCCAGAGTTATGGAACAGTATGACTCAGGTGGAAAGAGATGCTTTTTATGAAAGTAGTGCGTGGAGAAGCTTTGGACAAGGAAGTTTTGATTTTGCAATTATAGCCGCAGAGTTTTTATTGACGAGAAAGTTAGTTGGCGGTACTTTGACTAGAGTACTTTACGGAGACGCAAAATATGGTTATACAGGTTTAAGAGGAATAGCTACTCAAGCTAAAACTGGAAGTAGTTACAGTGCTTTGGCAACCAAAGTGGGACTTGGAAACGGTGGTAAAGCTACTAAAAGCATGATTGACTGGAGTATGTACTATGCTGAAGAAGTTGGTATTGTAGCAGCTAATGATGTTATATGGCAAGAGGAAATGAATCCATTTTATTTTCCTATAGGTATTGCTACTATGAGAACAGTATTGAATAGAGCTCCTGCTGGTTTCTTATCTAAGCTAGA
>Ga0115011_10001744_pt1 | contig 15525 bp, 10 predicted proteins | sample TroAtlMetagenome_2_FD_88705 | JGI IMG/M metagenome (GOLD analysis project Ga0115011, IMG submission 88705) | Marine eukaryotic phytoplankton communities from Atlantic Ocean - Tropical Atlantic ANT8 Metagenome | ecosystem: Environmental > Aquatic > Marine > Oceanic | place: Tropical Atlantic...
AACAATCAAAACAAAGCCGCAATCGACAAATACTTAACTGCAAGGAAGAACCATCTTGATAAGTTAAAAAGAATTAACAGATCTATAAATAGAATAAGCTCAAACAAGATAATAAAAAACTCTCCAAAAGTAATTACATCAAGAGATTTAGATCAATTAATTAGCGAGACATTCCTTCGAACCGTTAGCCGCTTCCCTACGCCACTTGAGCGCGCAAGGGCAACGACCGACATCAACAAAGCTAAAAGCAAAATCGACGGCATTAAGGAACTGCTATGGGCAATGCTTAATACCAAAGAATTTTTGGTGAACCATTAATTACATAAAATAATGAAGTATCAAATTTGTTGTGATGGCATTATGCGGCGTGACTTTCTTAAAGTCGGAGCCCTAGCGGGTGCTGGATTTGCACTGCCTGATTATTATGAAGCATCCAATGCTGGCGCTTCGAAAGGAAAAGCTAAATCCGCTATTTACATCAGACTAGCTGGCGGGCCAAGCCATATGGACTCATTTGATATGAAGCCAGATGCCCCAGACACTCATCGAGGCGAGTTTAAAGAAATCAGCACAAATATACCCGGCACAAGGATTTCCGAACATTTGCCAAAAATGGCTAAATGCGCAGATAAATACTCAATACTTAGAGGGGTCAGTCACAGCTTGGCAGCACACCGTTTAGGTTCGGAATATCTAATGACAGGCAACAGGCCGCTTCCTTCACTAAAATACCCAACCTTCGGCGCGGTTATAAGCAAGGAACTAGAGAGCTCCACAGAAATCCCTCGCTCTGTAGCAATCCCTAAAGGGCCAACAGCTCCAACTGGATTTCTTGGATTAGAGTTCGGCCCACTTGAAACAGGCGCGTCACCTAAGGCTGGTGAACCGATGGATATTCGAGGACTGTCTCTTTCAAACGGTTTAACATTGGAAGACATTGATCGCCGCAATGATCTCGTAAAAAGATACGACACCGCATTTGGTGAATTCGCAAATGAGGATAAGATACTAAGCGGAATGGATGAATTCAGTCAAAAAGCATACCAGATGATGCGCTCCGATAGAACTAGGAAAGCTTTTGACCTAACAAAGGAATCACCTGGAATTAGTAGTATGTTTGGAGATGGCAGCTTCTCTCAAAGCTGTTTATTAGCGACACGGCTAATTGAATCCGGGGTGCGACTCGTGTCAATCCAGTTAGGAGGATGGGATACTCATAGAGATAATTTTAGCCGACTTAAGGATAACAATCTTCCAAATTTAGACGACGGTATTTCAGGACTGCTAAATGCTTTAACAGCCAAAAATTTACTAGAAACTACTTCAGTTTTTGTAACTGGAGAATTTGGCCGTACTCCTAAGATTAACCCTCGTGGCGGCCGAGATCATTACCCACGATCTATGTTCTGCCTGCTTGCAGGAGGAGGGATGAATGGAGGCCAATTAATTGGTTGTTCAGATGCAAAAGGCGAAGGCCCAAAAGACAGGGTAATTACACCTGACGATGTTGCTGCCACCTTTTATCATTCACTTGGCATCGATCACACAAAAGAATACCACACACCTACAGGCAGGCCTGTAATGATCGTTCGGGACGGTAAAGTTATTCCCGAGTTATCTTAGAGATTGATATCGTATTAAACATTAAACCAAGTTCGCTCTTAACCTTTTTTATCTCGCAAAGAGATATCAAAATAGTTTTTAATATTCGTTTTTTCCAAGCATGAACGAACAGGTAGTTATTCTTGATTTCGGGTCCCAATACACACAAGTCATCGCTCGCCGTATACGAGAGTGCAAAGTTTATTCAATTATTCTGCATTACAACACGCCCGCATCTGAAATTAGTAAAATAAAACCTAAGGGAATCATTTTATCAGGCGGCCCATCCAGTGTTTACTCAAAAAAAGCCCCTCTCCCTGATAAGGATATATTTAAACTTGGAATCCCTATTCTTGGCATATGTTTTGGCCTTCAATTAATGGCTAAATATTTAAACGGAAAAGTAGAAAAAGGCCAAAAACGTGAATATGGCAAAGGCTTATTAACCGTCAAAAAATCAAGTTGCCTCTTGTTTTCAGGACTACCAAACAAACTTCAGGTATGGAATTCACACGGGGACAAACTAACCAAACTCCCAACAGGATTTACAACAGCTGCCATTACTGAAAACTCCAAATTTGCTGCAATTGAAAATCCTAAATCCAAATACTATGGATTACAGTTTCATCCGGAAGTTGTCCACACTCCAAAAGGTAAAAAAATCATATCTAATTTTGTTCATAAAATTTGCAAATGCGGCCGTAAATGGACCATGCGTAATTATGTGGATCAGGCTATTGAAGAAATCAGAGAGCAAGTTGGAAAAGATAAAGTAATTCTAGGATTAAGCGGAGGCGTTGACTCTAGCGTAGCAGCAGCACTAATACACAAAGCAATTGGCAAACAACTCACATGTATTTTCGTTAATAACGGAGTATTAAGAGCAAAAGAGGCGGAAGCCGTTAAGAAGCTTTTCGGAAAAACATTCAAAATTAAACTTCATTACGAAGACACAACTGCTCTTTTCTTACGAAAGCTCCGCAATGTAACCGACCCTGAAACCAAAAGGAAAATTATAGGAAATACATTTATTGATGTTTTTCAAAAAGCCACCAAAAAAGTTGGTAAAGCCAAATATTTAGCGCAAGGCACTCTTTATCCTGACGTCATAGAATCTATTCCAATTGCAGGAAACCCAGCTGCTCTAATTAAAAGCCATCACAATGTTGGCGGCCTACCTGAGAAAATGAATTTCAATCTAATCGAACCTCTTCGCTGCTTGTTTAAAGATGAGGTAAGACAACTCGGAACTGAACTCGGTTTACCAAAGGAAGTAGTCATGCGCCAACCTTTCCCTGGCCCGGGCTTAGCAGTAAGGATTTTAGGAGAAGTCACATCTGAACGCTGCGAAATACTAAGAAATGCAGATTCAATAGTTGTAGAAGAAATGAAATCGAATAATCTCTACTACAAAATTTGGCAAAGCTTTGCCGTGTTATTACCAGTTAAAAGTGTGGGTGTTATGGGAGACGAAAGAACCTATGAATACACAATAGCTATACGAGCCGTTGAATCTAAGGATGGAATGACCGCTGACTGGGTCAAACTCCCTTATAAAATACTAGAAACACTTTCAAACAGAATTATAAATGAAGTTAAAGGCGTCAATCGCGTATGTATGGATATCTCTAGCAAACCCCCTGCTACTATTGAGTGGGAGTAATAATTCAACCAGTCACCATAAACTGATCAACTTCCCTTCCGATCGACAGTACTAATAATCTCTCCACCTTTAAGCCTTGTTACAATTTGATGACCAGACTTCAAATGTTTCGAATCACTAATTATCTTACCTGTTCTAAAATCACTAGTAATTGAATACCCTCTTGAAAGAGTGTTTTCAGGGGATAGTAAAATAATACTTCCATAAGCTTTTTCATAAGCAGCGCGACATGTAACAAGCCTTTTATCTAAAGCTTCTTTCAGTCGATTCAACAACCAAGAAAGCCGTTCTTTTTGCCCCTTAAAAAAACTGGCAGGAGTTTGGGACGCAAGCCTTCTATTAAACTCCATCAATCTATATTCTGCAGACCCAACGCCCCGTTTAATCAAGCGTTGCAAATCATTATTCAAATCGTCAAGCCTCTGACTAGAAACCATCAATTTTCGTTCTGGATGCGCCTGATTTAACCGATGAAGACTATGGCTTAAATCTCGCCTCAAGTTGCTAGTCTTGTTAGAGGCCAAGCTAAAAAAACGACGCCAAGAACCTTGAATAAACCCTTTTTGCGCACATACACCCTCCGTAATTAATTCCGCAGCCGCACTTGGAGTCGCCGCTCTAACATCAGCAACGAAATCTGTTATCAAAATATCAATCTCATGCCCTACTGCTGATACAACAGGCAAATCTGAATCGAATACTGCTCTGGCCAATACTTCTTCGTTGAAAGCCCATAAGTCTTCCTTGCTGCCACCTCCTCGAGTTAATAGTATCAAGTCCAGAGATCCTTCATGCTTTCTTTCCCACTCATTAAGCCTCCTAACAGCATTAGCTATTTCTGTTGAAGCTCCATCACCCTGTACACGACATGAAACCAATACTACTTCTAAAGACGAATACCTTCTCTGTATCACATTAAGAACATCCCGAAGAGCTGCACCAGAAATAGATGTCACTACTCCAATTCTATTAGGGTATTTCGGCAGTTTAACTTTGTGAGACGAAGCAAACAACCCTTCTGCTTCAAGCTTGGATTTAAGTTTTTCAAATTGAACTTGCAGCGCTCCAATTCCCTTCAATTCTACTTGCCGCACAATTATTTGATACCTCCCTGAAGGCTCATAAAGAGTTACATCTCCCCTTATTAAAACCAATTCACCATCCTTTAATACACTCTGCACGCTAGAAGCAAACCCGCGAAATAAAGCGCAACTTATTTGACCTTGCTCATCCTTTATTGAAAAATAAAGATGTCCAGAAGATTGGCGTCTTAACCCAGTAATTTGCCCTTCCACCCAGACACTACCAAACTGCGTCTCAATTAATCTCTTAACGGACCGGTTAAGATTCGTAACTGTATAAATCTTTCGAGATTCAGGCTTTGCATCCAGTAACTGATCAAAATCCCACTGACTATGCTGCTTTCGGCTCATAGCTAAATTTGGTTATCTGGAAGCATTTCCGAGATCCGTTTTATAGAATTCGATCTCCCAGTAGCTTCATCAATATCCACCACAACCCCATTCAGAGTTACTTTTTTTGAAGCAACACCAAAACGTTGCGGCTGATGCGTCAAAAACCTTTGAATAATAGGTTCAATTTCTCGCCCTAGAATACTCTCCTGCGGCCCAGTGCAGCCAGCGTCACAGAGAAAAGCAGTTCCACCAGGGAAAATCTGTTCGTCAGCCGTTTGGACATGAGTATGAGTACCAATCACCGCACTAACTCGACCATCAAGAAAACGGCCCATTGCAATCTTTTCAGATGTTGTTTCAGCATGCATATCAACGAAAATTATATTGGTTTTTTTCTTTAACTCCTTAATAGCCGCATCAGCCGAAAAAAAAGGGTTTTCAATTGGTCGCATAAAGGTCTGCCCTTGTAAGTTTAATATTCCAATTGGAGGTAAATCAGCATTTTTCTGAATACAATAACCTTGCCCCAGAGTGCCTTCAGGGTAGTTATTTGGTCGCACAAATCGCGGTTCATTTTTAAGCAAAGACACAACTTCACGCTTATCCCAAAGATGGTCTCCAGAAGTCATTATATCAACTCCAGCCTCAAAAACCTCGTTTGCTGTAGATGGAGTCACTCCTGAACCTCCTGCCATATTCTCTCCATTTGCGATCACAATATCCAAATCAAGCGAATCTCGGAGGCGAGGCAAAAAATATCGGACAGCCTTTCTCCCTGGCTTACCAACTATATCCCCAATAAAAAGCAACTTCACAACAAAAAGGCTACCAAAATTCTATATCAATGCACGATGCTAATCTTGATGAGATCGCCCCTCTGTTTAACACTTACCCCTATGTCGGTGAAAATTAAAACCGCTTCCATTCATAGAATCGAGCTTAAGACACGTATGCCGTTTAAATACGGTATAGCCACAATGACTGAAGTTCCAATGATATTTGTGAGAGTTGCAGTAGAGATAAATGGAAATGAATCATCAGGAACAGCCTCCGACCTGCTACCTCCAAAATGGTTCACCAAATCTCCAAATGAGCCTATAGAAAATGAAATCTCAGAAATGCTAGGCGTTATTCGAAATGCAATTCAGTTATCTATTAACTATGAAGCCGAAAATTTATTCAGTCTCTGGAGATTGATCTACGACAGCCAAACAAAATGGGCTAAAGAGAGATCCATCCCGGCCTTATTAGCTCATTTTGGCACTTCACTAGTTGAAAGAGCAATAATTGAAGCAACATGCAAACACTACAATCAGTCACTGAGCGAAGCCATACTAAAAGGTTCACTAGGCTTTTCCGCTAGCAGTATACATTCAGAACTGATCGGAATCCCCTTTGCCACATTATTACCACCTCAACCTCTATCAAAAATAACAGCGCGTCATACGATTGGGCTAGGAGACGCTCTCTTTGAAAAAGACATTCCCGATGAGGAGCGCATTGACGACTCTCTCCCTCAATCCCTCGAGCAATGCATTAGATATTATAAATTAAAGCAATTTAAAATTAAAATCAGCGGAGATCTTGAATGGGATTTGAAAAGATTAATAGAAATTGCCACGGTTATAAAAAACAATACGGAAGGAAATTTTGAGTTCAGCCTGGATGGCAACGAGCAATTTGATTCTATAGTCGCTTTTCAAAATTATTGGACGAAACTAAATAACGAAAACCGATTAACTCGATTTTTTGATCACTTGCTATTCATTGAACAACCTCTACATCGTGATATAGCATTAGACAGCTCATTGCGAGATGAGTTTGATCTATGGTCAAACAATCCTCCTATCATAATCGACGAATCCGACAGCACTCTTAAAAGCTTATCAGAAGCTCTTCTTATAGGATACTCAGGGACAAGTCACAAAAACTGCAAAGGCATCTTTAAAAGCATCGCTAACGCCTGCCTGCTAGAGAACTGTCGCCAGAGTGGCCAGAAAGTAATTATGAGCGGTGAAGATCTATGCAACGTCGGCCCAATTGCCGTAATACAAGATCTCGCTGTGATGGCAATTCTCGGAATAGAAAGCGTTGAACGCAACGGGCATCACTACATGGCGGGTTTATCTCAATTCCCATCCAAGACACAAACTCAGATACTCACAGCACACCCTAAACTCTATTCAAAGAGCGACCACGGCTGGCCTACCCTTGAAATCCTTAATGGCCAAATCGACTTGTCATCAATTAATAACCAACCATTTGGCACAGGATTCGAGCTTGATTTAAGCGTGTATGAAGAAATCCCAATTTCAGAATGAAGAGAACTAGCAGCCCAGAAAAACAGGACCATAAATATCTTTGGCACCCATTTACTCAAATGAGGGATTGGCTGAAGACAGAGCCAATCGTCCTTGAAAAAGGAAAAGGATCGATGCTTTGGGATAACAAAGGGCGTGAATTTATCGATGCCAACTCATCTATCTGGACAAACCTTCACGGACACAATCACCCAAAAATTAACCGCGCCATTAAAGAGCAACTAAAAAAAGTGTCTCATGTTTCTGCGCTAGGATTCTCGAACATACCTGCCAGTAGATTAGGAGAAAAATTAGTACGATTAGCAAATCCAAAAAGACTATTTAATAAAAAACAACCGCGCTTAAAGAAGGTGTTCTTTTCAGATGACGGATCAACATCGGTCGAAGTAGCCATAAAATTATCTTACGAATTTGCAAAGCGCACAAGGGGTGCACGGAAACCACGCTTCTTATCTCTCGAAGGAGCCTATCACGGCGATACGGTGGGAGCGGTCAGCGCCGGCCACATAGACCTTTTCCATAAAGCATACTCAGGCTTATTATTCAAAACTGATAAAGTAATATCACCTTACTGCTATCGTTGCCCGTTTAACAAAGCTATGCCGGAGCGCGCTGATGCGCGATCGTATCGTAATTGTAATATGGAATGCACAAAGCAAGTGGAAAAGAAATTTGACCAACAAAAAAAGAAAGGAGAAAATTATTCTGCATTTCTGGTTGAGCCTGGAATGCAAGGACCAGCAGGCTTAATTGCCCAACCAAAAAACTGGCTATCTAAGGTTGCTGATATCGCCCGAAATCATAATGCACAAATTATTGCCGACGAAGTTATGACCGGACTTGGGCGTGCTTCTGAACAAATATTCGCTAGCCATTCAGAGAAAGTACAACCAGACTATCTTTGTATAGCGAAAGGACTGAGTGGGGGCTACCTACCAATGGCAGCAACAATAACTACACAAAAAGTTTTTGACGCATTTCTTGGCGACTATTCGGAGTTTAAAACTTTCTTTCATGGCCACAGCTTTACCGGCAACCCGCTAGGCGCAGCCGCCAGCCTAGCAAGTATAGAACTTGTTGAATCAAAAAAAGAACAACGAATCAAACTAGCTAGTAATATAAAGGAATATTCAAAGAAACTTTGGGAACTTGAAACCGTCGGCGACATGCGACAATCTGGCTGCGTATTGGGAATAGAACTAGTTCGCAACTGGAAAACAAAAGAATCATTTAATTTAAATGAACAAGCCGGAATTCGCGTTTGCGCTGGATTAGCAAAAAAAGGCATCCTGACCCGACCGATTGGAAATGTCATAGTGATCATGCCACCTTACTGCACCACCAAAACACAAATAAAAAAAATCTTCTACGCTCTGTATGACACAATTGATGAAACACTATGAATTTGAATGATCCAAACATTGCCTTCGGGACAATTGCGCTTTGCCTTATTATTATTAGATACGGATTTGAGTTTTGGCTAGACCATCTAAACACAACTCATGTCCGTAAAAATGCCAAATCCGTTCCTGAAGCATTTAAGGAAATCATGGACGATCAAACTTATCAAAAATCAGTAGAGTATACACTTGCAAAGGCCAGACACGGAACAATTCTAGACAGTTACTCAACTGGCCTTCTGATAATAATTCTGTTTACTGGAATCATTGCAGAAACGTTTACTTATATTACTGACTTTATAGGCGGCAACGAATTTGCAACAGCATCTGCAATATGGCTAATAATCTGGATACTCCAAGCACTAAGCCTTCCATTCTCATGGTATTCACAATTTCAAATTGAGGAGAAATTTGGATTTAATAATTCAACGCAAAAAACATGGTGGGCAGACCAATCCAAAGGACTAATCTTAAGCTTTATAATAGGAGTCCCACTTCTCTGGCTTGTACTTTTGACACAAAAAGCCGGAGGTGAATTTTGGTGGATTTGGGTCTGGGCGATTATTGTAGTTTTTCAACTGATAATGAGCATCATAACTCCAATCTTCATTTTACCAATATTTAATAAGTTCACTCCACTGCCTGATGGCGAATTAAAAAATAGATTGAACAATCTTGCTGAGCGAACAGGATTCATAAATGCAGGAATTCAAGTTATGGATGGAAGCCGAAGATCAAATCACTCTAATGCTTTTTTCACAGGACTTGGAAAAGGCAGGAAAATCGCACTATTTGATACGCTTATAAACCAATTGAATGAAAAAGAACTAGAAGCGGTTCTGGCTCACGAAATTGGACATTACAAACTAAAACATGTTCCGAAGATGATAATTTGGTCATTCGGCTTAACTCTAGCTGGGTTATACTTATTGGACTTAATCGCACAACAATCTGAATTTGTTAAGGCATTTGGATTTCCTTCTGAGGGCTACGGGTTTGGCCCGGCTTTCATTTTATTTCTTCTGTTATCTAGTAACATCACTTTTTGGCTTACCCCAATTTCTAGCTTCTGGTCTCGAAAGTTTGAATATCAAGCGGATAAATTTGCTGCCAGTGTGATTGGATCGAACCTTCCAATGGTTACAGCATTAAGAAGATTAAACGAAAAAAATCTATCAAATCTTACCCCTCACCCCCTTTACAGTGGATTTCATTACGATCATCCAACGTTAATAGAACGCGAGACCTCACTTAAATCATAATATTATTTCATATTGAACTTTTCCATTTACCCCAGCTTGTTCTATTCATTGATACTGCCAAATTAAAGGATTCGAGTTAATTATTTTATGCAACAATACAATTTCACGAGTGCTTTAATATTAATTTTAATATTAAATCAAAATGATTTAGCAGCCGGTCCTTATATCAGTGAAGTTGTCGCTGCAAATGATAATTCACTTAGAGACAACTTTGATGAATCTTCTGATTGGATTGAAATCTTTAATCCAGCCGAAAACTCAATAAACCTTCAAGGCTGGGGATTAAGCGACAATCCCAACAACCCTCAAAAATGGGTTTTTCCTCATACAGAAATCGAACCCAAAGGATTCCTTCTAGTTTACGCTTCAGGGAATAATATAAGCGAAATAGGCAAGCCTCTTCATACTAGCTTTAGATTATCCCGTTCAGGCGAGTTTCTTGGACTATCAAATTCAGATGGCACATTCATCGATAAATTCGACCCCAGTTTTCCTGCCGCAAATGAGGACAATGCATATGGAGTTCCAATGATGGGAGACTTAGAAGAAATTATTCCTGCACACTCAAAATTCCATTACCTCACGCCATCAAGCACTCACGCAGCTCTAGACTGGGAAAACCCAGACTTTGATGTCCCAAAAACATGGATAAACGCTCAAGGAGGATTTGGATATGTTAAATCCGGAAGCAGTTTTTATAAAAGCTTAATAAAAAGAAAAATACCGACGTCCAAAAGATGTTTGTGGTTAAGAAAAACGTTTGAAGTAAAAGACTTGAAGGCTATTAAGGCTTTAATATTACGCATATACTACGACGATGGATTTATTGCCTCCATTAACGGAGTACCCGTAGCGTCATCTAATGCGCCAGAAAAACCTCGATATAATTCTTATGCTAAAGGCATAAATAAATTAGCGGATTACGAAAATTTCGATTTAAGCGAACATATTGGATTACTAAAAAATGGAGAGAATAACGTTTTATCAATTAAAGCTTATAATGCATCGAATGACCGAAATGACTTTTTTGTCATGCCAATTCTCCTATGTGGAAAAAGCAGCAATATCGAACCAAAAAAGCGGACTTTCCTTAGCTTTGCTACTCCTGGAAAACCTAATTCAAGCGCCAATCCTCCACGTCCAAGTTCACCAAAATTTTCAAGTAAAAGCGGAAGTTTCTCCTCCTCTATTACTATTTCTATTACCTCAGAAAACAAAAATGAAATTATTCGTTATACAACAGATGAGACCATTCCAAGCGAATCTTCTAAGCAATATAATTCCCCAATATTAATAACAAATAGCACAATGTTAACGGCGCGTAGTTATGACCTTGACGGGAACGCCGGACCTCCTGTGTCCCACACTTATATTAGACTCGCCTCTAACGTACGAGCGTTTACTTCCAATTTACCCGTTGTTGTCATCGAGAACTTCAAAGGCGGCGTCATACCATCCGACCCTCACAAAAATGCATATATGGCAATCTACGAGCCAAACTCTCAAGACGGAAAAACAAAACTAATGAATGGTCCAACACTTGACACTCGCATTGGAATTAAAATCCGAGGTTCTAGCACACAGAATCGGCCAAAAAAAGCTTTCACAATTGAAGCACGAGACGCTTATGGAGAAGATAAAGATATTGCGCCACTTGGGCTGCCTGAAGATTCAGATTGGATACTGTATGCACCTTATAACTTTGACAGAGCCTTGATTAGAAATGCTTTAATATATGAACTAAGCAATCAAATTGGCCGTTATGCAGTTCGCACTCGCTTTTGCGAAGTATTCGTAAACACCAACGGAGGCACTTTATCGTACAATGATTATGTAGGCGTATATGTATTCATGGAAAAAATCACTCGAGGAAAAAACCGCGTGAACGTCAAACGGATCAGCAAGGACCATAACACTCAACCAGAAGTAACTGGCGGATATATGTTTAAAATAGACCGTCCGGATCCCGGCGATGCCGGATTTAGCGCCGGAGGACAAAGCATCAAATGGGTTGAACCTAAAGAAGAAGAGGTAACATCAAAACAAAGCACATATGTTCGGACTTATTTTAATGACGCCTATAGAAACCTAACCTCTCCTACAAAATATGATGAATATATAGACCCACTCTCCTGGGTAGACCATCATATATTTTGTGAACTTACCAAAAACCCAGATGGTTTAAGATTGAGTACCTATTTTTTTAAGGATCGCAACAAAAGAATTGAATATGGTCCGGTCTGGGACTTTGACCGGACGATGGGTTGTGATGATGATGGCCGCGCATCAAACCCTGTAGGTTGGTCAAGTAGCTATAGATACGGATGGTGGAGCAGAGTTATGAGCAACAAAGCGTTTAAAGACCTCTATGCTCAGAGATGGGCCGAAGTTAGGATCAACGCTATGTCTGAAAAAAATATCTTCGCAATTATAGATAGCTGGCAAAAGCTTTTACAAGAACCAGCAAAACGTAATTTCACAAAATGGGGCCTGGTAAATAAAAACACCGGTTTCGACACCGAAATCAACCAACTGAAAACCTGGATTTCAGAACGTCTGAACTGGATGGATACCCAATTCGATTCAATACCAGCACCGATTCTCAGTATGAATAAAGGATCGGTATTACCTGGCTTCAAGCTCGGAGTGCGAGGACAGACCGATGAAATCTATTACACTAAAAATGGAACTGATCCTCGACTTCCGAGTGGAGAATTAAGCCCTTTTGCTATACGTCTTAATCAAGCAAAATCAGAAATAATCATTACCAAAAACAGCGAATGGCGTTATCTGGACAACGGGGACAATCTAGACAACAAAAATTGGACTGCATTAGATTATGACTCTAGCAATTGGAATACCGGAAAAGCAGAATTAGGATATGGTGATGGAGATGAATCGACAACTGTTGAACAAGGCCCTCCCCCGAGCAGTAAATATAGAAATACTATTTATTTTCTAAAAACATTTAACATCGAAAACATTTCAACACCAAAGTCCATGCATATTAAATTACTGCGTGATGACGGGGCCGTTGTATATCTGAATGGAGAGGAATTATTCCGCAGCAATATGCCGGGAGGAACTGTCCGCTACAAAACCTATTCAACCAAACGCAATTCGACTAAAAACAGTCGGCTATTCTTTCCTTACTTTGTTGAGCATCCAGAATTAGTAAAAGGAAAGAATGTATTGGCAGTAGAAGTCCACCGAGGCTCCAGGACGGATAAAGATATAAGCTTTAACTTTGAAGCCTCACTTACTGATGCCTTAGGAACGCCACTGCCAATACAGCAGTCATCAACAATTACAGTAAGAGCTAAAAGAGGATCTTCCTGGAGTGCCCCGACAACGGCATCAATAATAGTCTCAGACACCGCCGCGCTAAAAATAACGGAACTAATGTATAATCCTGAAGAAGGTAAATCCATGGAATATATTGAGTTAAAAAACACCAGCGGATCCCCTGTCGAACTATCAGGGGTTGAACTATCAGGAGTTAACTTTTTATTTACTAAAGGGAAATTAGGACCTTGGGAATCTGGCGTTATAATTTCAAACAACAATCCTGCTTTATTCACTCAAAAAAACCCTAATGTAAAAATTCTAGGCACTTTTGGCGGGGCTCTCTCAAACAACGGCGAAGAGATCAATCTATACGATCCAATAGGGCAGCTTATTTCTAAAATTAAGTATAGCAACGAAAGCCCTTGGCCAGAGGGAACAAACGGATCCGGCTCTTCTCTTGAGCGCATATCTATTAACGCCTCCGACAATGATCCCAGTAATTGGCGAGCGAGTTTTCTACCTGGTGGAACTCCAGGTGATATACTAGAAACCAAAATCACCAAAACAGAAGATGGAAGAATCTCTATTATGTTCCTTGCTTTACCTGGCAATACATATTCCCTGCATGCCACAGACAATTTAGAAAACGGTTCATGGATAAAATTAGAAACCAATGAATTTGTTACCAACCAGAAAGTTGTCGAATTTATAATATGGCCAGAGGCTAACCATCAATTTTACCGTGTATCAAACCCGTGATTAGAAAAGTTTCACAAATCAAAATTTCACCACATGTAGGAACATTCTCCTTCAAAGAGTCTCTACATTAAGGTCTCAGTAAAGCTGATTCAAAATAATTCCAGCTTCCGGTTAATTTTTTTCATTTTCCTTAAAACAAAAATCCTCCACTCTTCTGGATATGCGCCATAGACGCTTGGCTAGAGAACGAGCCGTTCAATTTTTATTCCAATACGAACTAAACCCTCCGGGAAATCCGGATGAGGCATTAGATAAATTCTGGGCATCTCAAACATCTGCAGCAATTGACGAGGAAAAAAACCCTGCAAGTTGGGGAGAATCAAAAACACTCCCCCCTCCTTCTACTGAGGACAATGCTGTAAGACTATTTGGTGAAAAACTAATTAGAGGGGTTCTTGATAAAATGAAAGAACTAGACAATATTATTTCTAAAGAAGTCAAAAACTGGGATGTTGAACGAATCGCAAAAGTAGATCGCAGCATACTTCGACTAGCTATCTACGAAATGTTTTATAGAGAAGACATCCCTCCAGTAGTTACAATTAACGAAGCTATTGACATCGCAAAAAAATTCTCAACTGAAAAAAGCGGATCATTTGTAAACGGAATTCTAGACAAAGTTAAAACCAAGCTAATGCGCCCTGCTCGCACCAGTAAGATCTAGACAAAGGAGAAACCGCTTGGACAATCAATTCATTGACCTTCATTTACATTCATCGTTCTCGGATGGAATATTTTCACCTGCACAAGTAGCAAATGCCGCAAGTGAAATGAATTTGTCAGCCATTTCATTAACCGACCATGACACAATTGAAGGGTGTTCTTACTTGGAAGAGCATTGTATAAAAAAAGGCATTGAATTTATTCCAGGAACAGAGCTTTCAGTTGATATAGAGGGGAACGAGATGCATTTACTTGGTTATTTCCTAGATATAAATAATCAACGCTTAATTAAGGAAACAGCTCAGTACCAACAAAACAGAATAAACCGAATAATTGAACTAGTAGCTCAATTGAATAAAATGGGAGTCGATCTGCAGTCCCACCAAGTTTTCAACTTGGCAAAATGCAAAGCTCCCGGCAGACCGCATTTGGCTCGTGCACTAGTTAAACACGGTTTTTGCAGAAGCAACAATGAAGCTTTTTCTCGCTATCTACGCAAAGGATCACCTGCTTGGGTGCCAAAGACTAACGCTAATTACAGGGATGCCATTGAATTAATCCACCAAGCAGGAGGACTTGCTGTAATGGCTCATCCCGGACTGAATAAAATCGACAATTTGATACCTGCTTTAGTTGATGCAGGACTTGATGGCCTCGAATGCTGGCATACTCGTCACCCAAAGAGCACAACGAAAAGATACAGGGAAATGGCAGCCAGACTTGATCTATTGGCAACAGGGGGATCGGACTGCCACGGGGCTGAGCAAGGCCATCCCGCTATTGGTACTAAGCAAGTCCCATATAATATTCTGGAAAAAATGAAACAAAAGCTACCAGCTCCTTTAACCTCACAAAACTAATACTATGGGTTTATTTTCAAAATTTTTCTCTGGGTTGCAGAAAACTCAAGATAATCTTTCAAGCGAATTAAAAAGAATCATATCACGGTCACCTAAGTTAACTGATGATGATATGGAAGATTTAGAGGCAGTATTACTTTCATCTGATATGGGATTTAGTGTAACTGAACAGATTATTGAATCAGTAAGAAAAGAATATGAATCTGGAAGTGGCCAAATAGGCAACATACTTGAAGTAGCAAAAACAGTTGTAGAAAAATGCCTCTCTGAAACCAACAACAATCTCACTAAC
>Ga0115011_10001745_pt1 | contig 15523 bp, 17 predicted proteins | sample TroAtlMetagenome_2_FD_88705 | JGI IMG/M metagenome (GOLD analysis project Ga0115011, IMG submission 88705) | Marine eukaryotic phytoplankton communities from Atlantic Ocean - Tropical Atlantic ANT8 Metagenome | ecosystem: Environmental > Aquatic > Marine > Oceanic | place: Tropical Atlantic...
GAAATTGCAGGTAAAAATGAATCTGCAGTTTCTGGAGAACTCCTCAATACTCGCTCTAAGAAGGAGTTGTACGTCGGGAGTGGTATTGTCTGCCTCGTCGATGATGATAACCTTGTGTCTCGACTGACTTGTGAGAGATACGGTAGACGCAAAGCTCTTGGCACTACTCCGAACTGTATCAAGAAACCTTCCCTCATCTGATCCATTAATGACATAGTAATCAACTCCTAGTTCTTTACATAATGATTTAGCAACTGTAGTCTTTCCGATACCAGCAGTACCACACAAAAGGAGATTAGGGATCTCTCCGTTGTTAACAAAAGATTGGAATGTATTCTTGATATCGGATGATAGAATACAATCCTCAATGGTTTGTGGGCGGTACTTTTCCACCCACAGAAAATCATCCTTCATACTTACTATCAGGCTCCAATGCGATAAGGTACTCTAGGTCTCTAGTCACCCCTCTAAAGAGAGATGCATTCTGCTTACTAATTGTAACCTCATAATCACCAGGTAGCAACTTGAGGTTCTCTACCTTGAAGTTGAAAGTGAAACTACTATCAGTCTCTCCAACCTGTACAGCATAGGTATTTGAAGTATCATTCTTCTTATCACGAACAACAAGTTTAACAACACCATTCTCTCCAACAACTGCTAAGTCCTCTATCTGATAGATCGCTGCTGCCTTAATAACATTAGAAATATCTGCCCATGCTACTGTAAAACATATATCCTTACTTGGAAGTTCCACCCTATTCTCTGGTGGTTGAACTATAGTAGATGGATCAGCAAAGAAGTACCTTGATGAATTTCTTTTATCCTTAATGATCACATAGTTATCATTATCAAAATTAAAATCAGGATCCTCAAATAATGTAAGACCAGATAAGAACTCACTCAAATCATAGATAGCAAAGTTCTTTGGGAACTTCTCTTCCACGATAGCACGAGAAAGTATATTCTTCTGGATGGATAGAGTAGATAACTCAGTACCTTCCTTAAAACAAATTGACTGATTAATATTGGAAAAGTTCTTTAGTATGTCAAGTGTACTTTTAGAAAGTTTCATAAGGCTCCGAGATCTCCTGTGGTTTGGATGTGAAATGATATAGTAGTATACAATAATGTATTGCCTTTAGTATATCATGTTTTGGACGACCCTTCTTGTCGTACCTACTCAAATACTTTATTGCATTGGATCTACAGAATGCTTCTGCATCACCAACTGATTCAATAAGGTCGAGTGTTTGAATATTAGATCCTTCAGTAGTGTAATGTCCTCTATATGTGCTAGAGATATAATCTTTAGCTTTATCGAGGATCTCATCCTCTTCATACTTACACACTACCTTTGGATTGTCAATACCCGCAGGTGCTGCGGGTTTGACTTTGAGGTTTTCGTTTTCCATTTCTTTTAAAACATCATAAAGTAACCACCATGCCATTATTATACCTCAAAGTTAACGTTCGCGTCAACCTTGTCATATAATTCTTGGAAAGCTTGCTTGGTCTCTTCATCAAAACGAGAGATACAAGTAGTAATTGCCTTGGCACGATTACCAAAAATACTGAAGGCACGTACAATATGAACAAGTCTACGTGTACTGATAACCTCATCCACTCCACCATCAAAGAAGGTCTTACGGATAATATCTGCCCAGTCAACTAGACGCTTACAGAAATCCTGATCATCACATAGTGCCTGAAGGATCTTTATTTCACTAGCAGGTGTTGGATACTCTTGCTCAAAAGTAACAGGAAACCTTTCAAGGAATGCTTCATTCAATACGTTAGTACCAACAAAACGTCCATCATCGGATCCTTTACCCTTAGTATTAGCAGTAGCAACTACAGTAAATCCATTAGCAGGTTGTACATACTTACCGATCTTCTTAAGGAATACACCCTTACCTTCTAAGATACTCTGTAAGCAAAGGATCTTGTTAGAAGCGAGATCAATCTCATCCAATAATAAAACTGCACCACGTTGTAGTGCCTCTACCACAGGACCATTGTGCCAAACAGTGTTCCCATCAACAAGACGGAAACCACCAATAAGATCATCCTCATCTGTTTCAATTGAAATGTTTACTCTGATAAGTTCTCTCTTTGCCTGAGCACATGCTTGCTCTACAGAGAAGGTCTTACCATTACCTGACAATCCAGTAATGAATGCAGGATAAAATATTCTACTTCCAATAATCTTTTTAACATCATTGAAGTTTCCAAACTTAACAAAGTTATTATCAAGTTCTGGTACCAAGTCTTGCTCCACAGTAGGTAGCACAGTAGGTGAAGCAATTGCTTTCTCTAGTATCTCACGTCCTTCCTCAACTGTCAAGTTCCATGACCCACGCTTAACTTTATATGCTTCAAGTTTACGTGCAACAGTAGGATACCCAACATCACGAGAACGTGCAAATTGCTTTACATGAGAGGCATCTATCTCAGTTCCGAATTCTTCACGTAGTTCATCAATAAAGTTGACGGATAGTTTTCTCTCAAAAGGCATAATAATAAGGAAGTTGTTTGTGTATGTACGTAGTATAGCAAAAACACACACCCCGTACAGTGGGTGTGTGCCAGTTATTTGATTGGTCTATGCGATCCTTTCTATGAAGGATGACAAGATCTTCTTGTTCATCTTCTTAGCACCTAGAGACTTAGTGAATGCTCTCTTGATATCTGCTTTAGAATCAGACTTTGGTTCAAACTCTGTATCAGTATTAAGTGCACCTACAGATAAAGCATACTGTACTGTCCAGTAAGAAGTTGTGCAGATGAAAGATTTGGTTTTTCTCCATACTCTATCTGCATCTTCCCATGCTTCATAGTTACGTCCCATGCAGTAACGCTTAAATCTATTCCAATCTTGTCCACCAAGAAGATAGATATTCATAAACTCACACTCAGGAAAACGATCTCTAAGTTGTGAAACAAAAGTACCAGTCTGGTGATGACCATCTTCAAAGGTATATGTTCTACCAGTCTTACGATCACGTAGGAAAGTACGGTCTGCAAAGATGTTACTTTTCCAAATCTTAGTTCCAGTATTATCATACTTCTGCATCTCATTACCATATCCACATGGATATCCTTCACCATCAGTTAAACTAATTACATGAACTTTCTCAGCACCTGTACGTGATTTGAACTCAGGAAGAATATAGTTCATAGAAATCATTGCTTCATTAAGTGGAGTACCACCCATACCTAACTGACTAGGACATCCACAACTACGATTTGAAAGAGAGTATGCTAATCTCCAGAAGTTTTTAATTTGCTTCTCATGCCTACGGTTATTAACTGAACTAGTTAATACATTAACCATACTAAAGTCTTTTAAAATAACTTTGTTCTTAAGTTCAGCACCGAAATCATAGCATGGATCACCATATCCTCTGTAAGCATCAGTGAACATGTATACATCGTAAGCAATACCAACCTTACGGCAGAAACTTACCAATGTAATTAATTGCTTAACTGTTGCTAAGATAGAACTATGCATAGAACCTGACCAATCAAGGTTAAAGATTAAACCATGGTTCTTACCTTGAGGAAGAGTAGTTACCTTCTTAAAGATATCCTCGTTATATCTGTAAGTATGAAGCTTCGTTGTATCGAGAACCCCAGTGCGATTAGTAGCAGCACGAGCATAACTCGAAGCTGCCTTACGGCACTCAAACTCTTTGACCAAATAACTGACTTCTTTATTGTTTGAAGATTTGAATTGATTGTATTCATTATCGCATTGCTTTAAAGATTGATAAAAATATCTTGCCATGTGTAACTCATGATCATCAGCAAAATCTTTCTGAGTTTCAAGATCTGCCTTTCCCTGATAGAAGTTATCTAGTACTTCAGATACTTCCTTATTAGAAATAATTACATTCTTACCTAGTGAAGGTGGTAACTCAACATAAACATTCTCACGTCCCTGACTGTGATTAACCAAATGCTTGATTGCTTCCTCAAGATTGTCTGCAGTCTTAACTGTTGGTTCACCATTCTTTACATTTGAACCATCACCACGTCCTGCCTCTTCTCCACCAGGTTGCTCCTTTCCTGCTTCTGTCTGTCCTTCACTATCATTCTCTTCTGGTGAAGATGGTGGTTCACCTTGATTAAAGTCATCTGCAATATCTTCTTCTGGTCTTGGATTTTGATCACCACCATCTTCATACTCAGTATTATCTTCACCTAAGTTTGGACGAGAACTCTGTTCCTCTTCCTGTGCTTTCTTATCCTCTTCCATCTTTCCTTTGCAGTAAGTATATACTTCCTTAGCAAGTTCAAGTACATCCTCAAAAGTCTCTAAGTTAAATGCTTTATCACGGAAAGGTACTTCTTCCTCAGAGAAAGGTACATCAGAGAAGTTACCGATCTTAAAGAATACATTTAACTTGTCTGCAAGATTTAACTTAGACCATTCAATGTCTTCGATCTGAAAGAAATCTTCATCAGAAAGTGTCTCATATCCAGCATAGAAAGTCTTAGGAAGACCAGCATATCTACGCTTCATTAACTTCTCAATTCTAATATCCTCACATACATTTACGAACTGCTGAGGGATCTCCTTTAAGTAGTCCCATTCGTTAGGGGTGTACAATGCGTGACCAACTTCATGTGCGATCAAAAGATCAGTTACTGCATTTACACTATGGTTCCAAGTTGGAAGAGTTAGTACTCTTGTATCCACATTAAACTGTGCTGTGGAAACCTGACGATGTTCTACAATCAGATCTTCCTGAGCAAGAAGTTTAGCGAGTGATTCCTTTACTAAATTCATTAAGTTCCTTGTGTATGTACATATTATAATACCCCTTCCGTGGGGAAGAGGCATTTAGTAGACACTTTATCAACTGTCTGCGTTTGGCACGTGCTTGCCGTAACGCTTGGGGTTTAAGATGGCGTTTCTTTTCCTTTTTGGAATGATGCTGCCAATTTGGAACTTTCATGGAGCTTCTCCAGTGCTGCGAGGACTTCAGGGGTTTCCTCCCACGACCATTCTTGGTTGTGCTTGGAGTTTTTCTTGACGACAGTATGGGTTCTAGTGGTCATGCGGTACGTGCTAGTACATACCATAATACACCACCAGTGACCATTGTGTCAACCAGTACTAGGAGAATATTTATAATCATGTCTGTCCTGAAGGTACTTTAGGTGGACATTCTAGATGAACTGTACCTGTAAGAGGTTGATGCAAGTGCTCTAAGATGTGATCAACTTTCTGATTAAGCTCATCTAACTTTGCAAGGATCTCTGGATGAGGTGCGTGTGATGCTGGTGGAAGATCTGCTGGTGGTACATATCCTGCTGGATCTATAGTAAAAGTAATATCACCTGTTGGTTGAGTATTAATTGTAATGTCCTCTTGAATAAGACCTGGACTTTGATCCGATACATCTGTTCCGATTGTGTTACCAGGAATTGCTGATCCTGATCCGATATTTTGATTGGGGTCGTTTGGCATACCGCCAGCGATTGATCCAGAATAAGTAGGCATAATAGTTTTTTCCAATATTTATTCTTCCCTAGTAATAACTGAGAAGTTTTGTTTCTTTTCTACATGTAATGTAGAGGCAAATTTGTCTTGCAATGCATCTGTCTTATGAGATATAACAAAGACATTTGTTTTATCAGAGACAGTATGCAAGATCTTCATGAAATCATCTGTACCAGATGTATCCAAACTACTGTCAAAGATTTCATCTAGTATCAACAGGTTAGTATTGGCACTGTTTTTCATCTTAGCAATAGTTCTCCAAGTGAAGAGTAGAGCAAGGTCAATCCTCATCTTCTCTCCTTCAGAGAAAGAAGAATAGGTAAACTCATCTCTAAACCTAGACTTGATGGTCTCCTCGAAATTTTCATCGAGATCAAATGACACATAAAAATCTAGTTCCTTAAGATACCTATTAATCAATTGATTCATAACAGGCAAATACCTTTTAATTATACCAGCTTTGATGCCAGTATCTTTCAACATGTTAGATACAACATCATAATCATTACGGGTCTTCTTTTGTTTAGATAACTTCTGTTCAATATCTAAACCTTCTTGTGCTAAATCTTTTAATTTTGTTTTCTCTCTGGTAATATTACTCCCACCGCTAGACCCTTCAATTGCTCTCTCAATTTTTTGGATTGCATCTCGTTTCCATTGTATTTCTCTATTGTTTGCAGAAATTTTTTCCTGCGAGGATCGTACTTTATTAAGCAGATCTTGTTTGGCTCTGACTTGTGCTGTGATTTCATTAACTTTTTCTTTTAAATCAGTAGAAGCTTTTGATAATTCAGTTAGAGATTTTGTGATACCATCCTTTTTATTATCCCTAAGATCATCAGTAATATCCTGCTTACATGTAGGACACACTGAGTTCTTTTCAAAGAATTTATACTCCTTCTTTAAGTTATGTTTTTTATCTTCAAATTTGGACTGATAGATTTTGAGTTTACCCAACTCATCATCACATGATTCATACTCATCTAACTGTTGCTGTAAGGATGCACATTCCTCTAAACCATCAGCAACAGATGTCACAATTAAACTAATCTCATCCTCAATAGATTTAATTTCTGTCTTTCTTTGTCTATTATTTGCTTGAGATTGCTCTTTAAGGTCATCAATAAACCTTTGCTGCATCTCAACTTTTTCTCTTATGATTTGGAATTGATAATCATACTCTCTAATATCTTCTCTAACAGCCTTGAACTTATCTTTAAGTATAGTATTCATAGTAGAGAAGATACGAATATCCAAAAGATCTTCAATAACTTCTCTTCTATTAGGGGGTGTAAGTTGCATGAATGGAACAAAGCATGATGATCCTAAGACCACCACCTGAGTAAATGATTTATAATTCAACCCCAGAATACTCTGTTCCAGATATTTTTGCTGCTCTTGAACAGATGCTTCCTGCGAGAGCATTTGTCCATTGAGATGGATTTCAAACAACGAAGGTTTAAACCCACGTCGTACAATATAGTCACGAGAACCAATACTAAATTCCAACTCAACGAGCAGATCCCTTTCGTTAACCGCATTGACTAGTTGTCCTTTGGTTATTTTACGAAAAGGTTTATTGAACAAAGCAAAGCACATGGCATCCAAGAATGTGGATTTACCAGCACCGTTTGTTCCAGTTATCAGGGTAGCAGGACTTGCATCAAGTTTAATCTCACTATAAACATTACCAGTAGAAAGAAAATTCTTCCAACGGATTGACTTGAATAGAATCATTCGACAAAAATTATTCTCTAGGCGGTACTACTATGTCATCGGGGGTGACAACATAATATTCGTGACCGTGTGTAACACAAGCATGGATAATCTCTCGATCATCAACTTCTACCACTGACATCTCTGGAAAATTATCAGCTTCCAGGAGTCCAGCATAGCGTATTGCGTCGTCTTTGTCAAGAAACATGTAAACTAACTTGTTCCCTTTCTTTTCTGTCACAGCATAAGCACCCTCTGATTCCTTACCATTGAGTGAGAGTATAAACATTAAACTAACTCCAGAGCTTCAACATAAAGTGATTTGAGTATTCCCTTCAATGCTGGTTTATCAGAATACTGCATGTCATCGACATACTTATCTAATATAGTTAGGGTATCTTCCTTCTCTACATCTATCTCTTCATTCAAATCCTGTTCAAAGGATGGATCCTCAATAATCTTAATCTCATGAACTCCTGCAGCATACAGTTGACTAATGAAGTAATCAAACTTATCTGTATTAGTTTTCTTCTCAACGATTATCTTAATAAAACTCTGAGTATACTGAGCGTAATTAAATTTAGATGAATTTATACTATCCTCATCATAATATATCTTCTGATATATGTAATAAGGATTTTCAATAAATTCTAACTCCTTAGTATTAGTATCAAATATATGGAAGCCGCGTTTCTGATTGTAGTCATTCCAATAGATTTGATATGGATTTCCTAGGTATGTTATATTCTCCCTAGTACTCTTCTGATGATAGTGTCCTGAGAATACCTTTTCAAACTTTTTATATGGAGAAGTAGCATGGCCATGATCCATGATGTATCCTCTGTGTGCCTCAAACCCATTAAGTTCTAAGTGTCCCATTGCTATAGGACATTCAGTTTCATCAATAAGAGAATAAGTTTCATCATGATTCTCTTCATTGATCCAAGGTATGAATAGGATAGGTAGACCACCTATCATAACCTCAGTTGCTTTAGAGTATATTGTTACATTATCATACTCTCCAACTGTAGTTACCAGAGTGTTTACGAGATTAGTATTTTTAAAATATGCTGTGTGGTTTCCTACTAAGGCATGAACTTCAACTCCCATGTCCTTTAGTACATCAAAATAATTATGAGTTGCCCACTGTGCTGCCCATATATCTAAGTTTCTACGGTTATCAAATGTATCTCCTAGGTCTAGAACTGTTGTGATGCCACGTTCCTTTAAGGTAGGAAAGAATACATTACGATAGAACTTCTTAAAGAAGTCATGAAATATTCTACTAGATTTCCTTGCACCAAAGTGTTGGTCTGTGATGATAGCAACTTTCATTGTTTAGTTGTATTACTACGTGTCCTGTTGATGATAGTAATAAACTTATCGCCAGCAAATGTACCAGCAAGACATACATCTATCTCATCACCATCCTTCCAGTTCATATCACCATTCTTCTTGGTGTGTAACATAGCTAATTGGATCTTGTCAATTACTTCTTGTTTTAATATCATCTTGCTTTTAATAATGGTGGAACTTTACCTGACATAGCCATACCAAAGAAATTCATAGTCAATCTTGATTTAGAACCGAAGGTCTGTACCCCATGGTGAGTTTTGCTATTAAACAAAACAAATCGATTGTATACATTCTCTACTTTAACTGTCTCAACATATTGATCATGAGCAGCATCAAATCCTTTCTCATAATCCTCATCAGATATACCCTCTCCTAGATAGTGCCTCTCTTTAATTCGTAGTTCATCTTTGTATTGTAATGAGTATCCGTTCTTTGCTTTATACACAGAGGTTCCAGTATCAGGTTCAGTATCCTTATTCAAGTATACTATACCACCAAAGAGTGTGTCAATGTCTTGATGGATCCATCCACGATTTTTTTTATGGTACTTATCACTATGAAAGGGTTGTATCTTCTGAAAGTGGAGTTGTAATTCCCAAGTATCAGGAACTGAATCATGAAAGAGGAGATGTATCTTCTCACCAACATATGTAAATAATCTATTGTCTTCAATATGAAGTCCCTTAGTTCGTACTCCTGGCCAATTGCCAATATCAGGTGGGTAGTACTTTAAACTGTTAGCTATCTCTACTATAGCATCGGGATCCTCAAAGAAGTCATCGATGATTGTAATAGGGTAGGTCACTTAATTTTTATTTCAACGTTCTCTTTAATAGTATTATAATCAGAATGACCTGTCTTGTCATCCGTATGGAAGACCTGATCATATCCCGACTTACTTAAAATCTTATTCTTAATCTCCAACTGACGCTTCTCCTTCTGTATTCTCCTGAGAAATGCGTAGTATATAATCTGAGTAAAGTATGCAAAGGGGTTATTTGATTTCTCTGGATTAAAATTCTCTATGTACTGTACACAATTTTCTATACCATCACATATCATATCCTCTCTGAACATATAGTTGACAAAGTTTGGCTTATATGATAAGTGTGTAGCTATCTTTAAAAAACATCCACCAATATAATTACTGATCGGAGGACGGGGTTCACCCTTCTCTTTCGCTCGTGCACACTGTGTTTTAAAAATAACAAGTGCTTCGAGAAACTCTTTATTATTTACATAATGCTCCGATACAACCTTTTTCTTTCTCATGTGTATGGTCCTTTGTAACTATATTATAACCAAAAAACACCCATAAGTCAATGGGGGCTTGACAAGGGTGTTAAAAGTTGGTACAATACGAGTGTGCGAGTTCAAGAGACAGTTATATATCCCATAGAGATTGCAACTTAACTCTAGCTTCTTCAACAGTTGAAAGTCTTCCGTTAGCACCTAATGTATCACAGTTGAGTCTCCTTAAAGACATAGCATAAAATACTTGAACTTCAGTATCAACTTCAACGATAGTAATAATTTTATCTTTAGGAATAATAAATTCCTCCTCCTTGGAGAATTTCATCCAGGGCGACACCTTTGCACCCTGCTTGTTTCCTTGAAGCAAGACTTCTTCTATCTCTATAGGATTCTCTACAATTAAATAGTCGCCGTTCTCATCGTTAACATGTGTTACTACAGAAAGAATTTCCTCTCCAGATACTAATTTTAGTGCTGCAAGAAATTCAGGTTTTTCCATTTCCTTATTTAATTCGGACATCAATGAACTCATAATTAAAGTTTTCTTCATTGTATATTTTCACTCTTTCTACAAGATGGTTCAAGGTATAATTCCTTTGTGATCCTTTGGAGATGTCATCTGCAATATCATATAATACTGCTTTACTTTTGTGTTCTCCTCTCCTCAAGACCCTGCCGATCGACTGGAGGTTTCGGATTTTTGATTTTGAAGGCGATGCAAAGACAACGTTATGTAAGTTCCGAATATTAATACCAGTGCTAAAAGTCCCATACGATGCCACTATTATACTATCATGCGTAGTTTCAGCGATCTCCCTTGCCTTCTCTCTATCCTCCGTATCGACACCCCCGTGAACTAAGAATACTAGTCGATCTTCTCCTACCTTATTATTTATCAACTCAAATAATGGCATACCATGCCGTTCAACGTAGTTGAACAGGACGAGTGTGTTTCCAGTCAGGTCACAGACCAAGTTGCGTATGAATTTACTCCTACCCTCATGCTCCACAAGATAGTCCATCTCCTCTTGATAAGTATCAAAGGTTCTCTTGTCATGCTTTAGTACAAGTACCTTGATCTCAAATTCAGAAAGGTGGCCTTCCTTAATTAACTTCTCTGTTCGAGTTATCTTATCTACACTACCAAAGACACCTTCGAGTACTAGGCGATTTGTTTGCATACCATCTAAAGTACCTGTGAACCCTACGCGGTACTTACAGTCGTAGAGTTTATTCATTATACTTGTCAAAGACTTAGCTTTGAATAGATGTGCTTCATCCCCAATTATAGCACCAAAGTCTTCAAAGAACAATTTGGGTAGTTTATATACAGACTGCCATGTAGTTATTGTAACATCCTTATCTGTTCCAGGATTAGTACCTGCATATACTTTATGACAATGATGTTCTGCGTTCCAACCATACTTCTCAAAGTCTTTATACATCTGCTCAACGAGAGATGTAGTTGGTACAACTATTAATGTTTTTAAATTCTTCTTCTCCCAAAAACGTGCGAGAGCATAGATCATTAAAGATTTACCAGAACCTGTAGGTGATAAAAGCAACTTTCTTCTGTGCCTTAATGCTTCGTATATACCTTTGTACTGATAGTCTCTAACTTTAAATGGTAAGTTGAGTGTCTTTACGAATTCTCCGATCCCTTGTGGAGTAACGAATTCATCCAGTTCTGATGGAAGTCCGAAAAACTCGTTGTCCCTAAGGATGACATCATACCCCTTCTCTTCGCAAAACGCAGTAATATAAGGGAGAAGGCCAACATAAATCTCGCCTGTACCTGGGGAGAATAACTTGATTTTCCCATCCCAATACCTCTTCTTGTAAGCCGACATGAACTTGGCTTCAGGCACCTCAAAAGTAAACTGGTCTGCGAGCTCGTGACCTACGTGAGGTTCACACTCAATTGTTAGATAGACTTCGTTCTTCTTCTGAATAATAACATTAGATTTCATAACCTTTCAGGAACTTAGCAAACTCAATTGCATTTTTAATGTAGAATGATCGGTTATTAATCGCCTGTAGAATAGCTTTCAATGCCTCAACCATTTGGTTATAGTACTTCAGCTTCAGAACGGATTTCATATATTCTTCATCAGACTCCAGATATATTGGTACATCTGTTTTGAGAAGTTTGAAGTGAAAAGGTTTTTCCGATTTACCTGTATAGTACTCCCACCTATCTCGGTAGGTACGTTTACAATCCAACTCACCTTGATCCCGAAGGGTGGTGAATGTGTTGTAAAGTCTTAAATATTTAGCGTGTAATCTGGGTATCTCTAAACTGTCATGGTCTAATTTTTCATCGTCTAGTTGTGAGTCTTTCTCCCACATGTCATTCAAAGTGTCTAGATTCATACTTTCTTGCCGTTCTTATCTGTGATCTCGTAGAGGGTGTACTTGAAGTTAACGTCAGCTGTAAAGTAATTAATATCAGTTACAGATGAATCGAACTCAAGTGTAGTTAAACTTGATGGAAATATATTAAAGAAGTTGACTATTGATATTGGATTATAGTTACTATTGAGAATGAGTAATCTAGCATCACTCATTTGTTTCTCTTGGTCAACTCTACCTGCTTCATCCACATTGTCGATATACTTAAAGAACTCATTAGGATCTTTAGGATTGCTAAGTCCCTTCAACCATTTATAAATCTCATAGTAATTATCCAGATCCTCATTAACTAAGAACCTGAGATTGAGATCACCGAAGGTCATCTTATCACCAGGAATTACATAGTCCTTTACGGGTGTTTGGATTTCTCTTACACCAACACTGATCTCAGGTATAGAAGCTGCTTGGCAAAAGTAATCCACATTAGGGGTTCTACCAATAATGAACTTAAACCCTACTGGAGATAAAAAGTTTTTATTTTGTGGTGAAAATGATGGACCTCCACCATAGACTTCTTTAGTCATTATTTTTTAATGTCCCGTAATTGTATTTATCGGTTGGTAAAAGGAAGTCTTTTTCCTCGTGGTCTAAAGTTTCTATGATATTGCTTATGCGACTGATGTAACTGTCAACATATGGTTGTTGAGAGTATGGCATATATGGTGCATCTTGTAAGTAAGTATAGTCATAACAGTACCTGAAACAAACTCTATCTTTCGTAACTCCCTGCCTTCTATGCTGAGTAATACTATTATCAAATAGTACTAGATCACCGTCATTTTGGTACCAATGATCATAACTATAGTCAGGTGTATTAAGACCCTTCCTGATCTCTCTTAGCACCGAACTAGCGTCTTCTGAGTTCATATCCTTGATACCAGTGACAGTATTGAAACTGTAATGTAATCCTTTAATTCCACCAGGACTTTTAATGACTAATGGTATTTCAGTATTTGGATCGGGACACATATTCTTATACATCAAATTATCCTGATCGTCATTTAATCCAGGGTTGATTTTACCTGGAGTAAAGTTATGGACCAATACCATCTCATCCATCTCACTACGGAAACTATCACTTACTTTATAATAATAATCTGTAGTAGTCATGAACCCAGTAGAACTTTTGGTAGTTCCCTGTGCTGCTAATAGAGCAACTCCTGGTGTGAATGCAATGTCACCACTTTCATTACTGTGCCAAAGTAATTCTCCTTCAGCAAACATACCCAGTCTCTTACCATCCTTATCTTTCTTACCAGTAACCTTAAGGATATTACCTAGTTCTCTATGACCACCTATTCTTACTCTTACAAATTCTTCAATAAGATCTTTATCACTTTGCTCCACCATTGGACTACTACGTATGCAATCAACATCTCCATTAGCCCATGGATATTTGAGAAAGAGCATTGCAGCCCAGTTAAGACGATCTTTCCCCCACTTCTTCATGAAGGTATAGAACACATCTCTCTTTATATTTGCACCACGTATGATGGTTACTAATTCTTTTAAATGGATCTTACCTATCTCTATCCATTCTTCTTCTGTGATAGTCTCAAAATTAACGTCGTCGATAAAGACACCAAAACTACCACAACCAGGTATCCTAGATATTTTCATAATAAAAAAAGGGGTCTAATTATTTAGACCCCACCCTCTTATGTTGTACTGATACTTTATTCTAGTACGGTTTTACATATGCGCTTACATGATGCTGGTAAGTCTGCACATTCAATTAAGCAGTCAAAGTAATCGTCGATCTTATTTAATTCGCTATCAAAGCTTGCGGTGAGATTACTATCGGTCATACTCCAACCTGCTAGTTGGTTATGTGAAACTCGGTTATGCATTAAGCACCTCCATAGTGGTTTACCTCATGATAAAGAGGATTTGGTTTCATCTTTACCTCACTTATTCTACCATTATGTATGCAAATAAGGACCGTTTTTTGGATACATTTTAACAAAAAGAAATGCCTACGAGTTTATACCTAGAGGTATAAATACTATTTTAAAAACTGTGAGGGAAGGAGTCGAACCTTCAAGTCCCGCCAGAGCCGAACAGCAGGGAAACAGCCTGCCACGTTTACCAATTTCGTCACCTCACAATGGGATCCCTAATCAGGGATCGCTTGCATGATACGTGTAACTCCTATCCCACCACCAGATCTAGGGAAGAAATCAAACTCAAGGAATGCATCAAGTTCCTTCTCAACTCTTTCCTTACCAAACTTATCATAAAGAATTTGTGCATACCCACCATCAGAGATAGTGTAGAAGGTATCACGCATTTGTTCTTTATCAGTACTACGTTCAGCAGATCCAATAGTTTCCATACCGTTTAATATAACATCAATCTTCCTACTGGTTCCATCATCATTCCTAGACATGTTCCAGAAAGGTGATGTCCACTCAGGGAAGTTCGTAATCATACCACGTCCTATGGCAGCTTCATGTCCGTGATCCAATTCACGTACCTTAAATGCTTCTGCCCAACTTTCATATTTTTTGATGTTGTATTCTTCTAGTGGTATTCCTAGATGCTCGCATAATTCAATCTCCATCTTTTCAAGTTCTTCTACACCACCGTGCATTTCAAACTCAAACATGGGGAAGATAGTTTCATGTCTACCTGGTACAGGGTTTGGTTCTGCTCTATATGAAGTGGATAAGCAGAAAAAACCAGGTGCTTCAGGATTTTTAAGTAATTCATATTCTAACCACATCTGTCCTGTCTGTGGTAATGGCCAAATATTGCCACCATAATTATATGTTGCTACTGTTTCTGGATCTTCACATGCAGCAAGTATACTTAAACGGTTCTGGGTATGGACTTCATAGAAACCTTTAGACAAAAAAAATGACCTCAATAGGTCAAGTGTCTTAGTATATTTTTTTGGGTCAATCAGTGCAGTCATTATTTTTGGTCAAACTAGTTTATTTAGACAAAAAAAGAGACCCATAAGGGTCTCTCTTGAAGTATATGTGATAACGATCACATTAGGTTTGCAACTCTTACACGTCTGTAGTAGGCGTTAGCGTTGAGGTTACCTGCAGCTTGTGGATCGGAATCTGAAAGTGCAGCTAGTCCCTTAGCAAATGGGTTAAGAACCATTCCGTAACGAGTCTTAAACCCGATACGTGGTTGGAATGAATCCTGACCGATCGCTCTGTACATCTGGAGAGGTACATAAGGACAGTAGAATAATCCAGCATCGTATGCATTAGATCCTTTGTATCCAACAACGTAGTACTGATCAGAACTTACGTTAGCAGA
>Ga0115011_10001749_pt1 | contig 15507 bp, 15 predicted proteins | sample TroAtlMetagenome_2_FD_88705 | JGI IMG/M metagenome (GOLD analysis project Ga0115011, IMG submission 88705) | Marine eukaryotic phytoplankton communities from Atlantic Ocean - Tropical Atlantic ANT8 Metagenome | ecosystem: Environmental > Aquatic > Marine > Oceanic | place: Tropical Atlantic...
TTTGTGAATATTATCAATACCACCATTAACAATAATTTTTACTTCCCCTTTTAATCTACTCTTCAATAGTTTTACCCTTTCATAATTTAATGGGGGGACATCTCTGTTTTGCTTAGGATTGAGACCATCCAAATATGCTTTTCTAGCGTGAATAATAATTTTAGAAATTTTGGATTCCAGTATAATATCTATAAAATTATCTAAACCTTTAACTTCATCCATTTCATCAATCCCTATTCTACACTTTACTGAGACTGGAACACTTACTTCATTAATCATTTTATCAAGACATTCCTTAACAAGTTTAGGCTCTGCCATCAAACAAGCTCCAAATCTACCTTTTTTAACTTTTGGCGAAGGACAACCAACATTTAAATTTATTTCGTCGTAGCCAAAACTATCACAAATTTTTGATGCTTTTGCTAAGACACTCGGATCAGAACCACCAAGTTGAACTGAAATAGGGTGTTGTTCCACATTGAATTTTAGAAATTTTTCTGGTTTTCCGAAAATAATAGCATTAGCAGGTATCATTTCAGTGTATAGAAGTATTTTTTTAGAAAACTGTCGATGAAAAAACCTACAATGTCTATCAGTCCACTTCATCATTGGAGCTATGCTTATTTCTTTTTTAGAAAAACTATCCATAATTTTAAAATTTTTTTTTAATTTTAACAAAGATTGTAAATGAAATAAAATATATAATTTATTTGTTATTTTATAAATATAGCTTTGCAATAACCTAGTATAATTGATAAAACAATCACAAATCATTTTGCGGCTGTGGTGAAATTGGTAGACACGCCAGATTTAGGTTCTGGTGGCGCAAGCCGTGGGGGTTCAAGTCCCTCCAGCCGCACCAAATATTTGGAAAGACTACATGACAACAAAAAGTAATTTAAAACTCGCTTTAGAAAATAAAAGGTTTGTAATCACAGCTGAAACTTCACCACCAGATGCTGCTGATGCTCAGAGTGTTATAAATAGAGCTGGATGCCTTAAAAATATTGTTGATGCTGTAAACGTTACAGATGGTGCTGGTGCTAAACCTCATATGTCTGCATTAGCAACAGCTGCAATTCTCGCTAAGAATGGAATAGAGCCTGTATTACAATTCACGACGAGAGATAGGAATAGAATTGCTATCCAAGGAGATTTAATAGGGGGTTGGGCTTTAGGCATCCCAAATATACTTTGTTTGTATGGAGATGATATTACGGTAGGGGATCAACCAGATTCAAAAAAAGTACATGATATTGATAGTAAACAATTAATGGAAACTGCGCATATAATGAAAAGTGATGGCACTTTTCCAACGGGAAGAAAAATTGATCCTAAACCTGAATTATTTATAGGTGCTGCAGATCTCCCAAGGATGCCTGATAAAGACTTTAATGCCTCTGGGTTGCTTGCAAAAATTGCATCTGGCGCAAATTTTTTTCAAACTCAATTTGCTTTTGATATTGATATTCTTAAAGAATACATGAAGGCTATCAATGATGCAGGAGTTACTGAAAAAGCATACTATATTGTAGGCCTAGGGCCATTAGCTTCAGCAAAAAGTGCTAAATGGATGGATGCAAATTTATTTGGCGTTAATATACCTGAAAAAGTAATAAAAAGAATAGAAAATGCCGAAAATGAGAAAGCTGAGGGCCAGAGAATTTGTATTGAACTATTGGAACAATTTAAAGAAATCGAAGGAATACATGGCGCTCATCTAATGGGCCCAAGACAGGAACAAAGCATTGCTGATCTTGTAACAAAAGCTGGTCTTGGTGTTTAACTAACAATTGTAATTAGTTTATTTATTATCTTTCTTTTCGTGTTTTAATAGTTCTGTAATTGAATTTACATGTTCTTCAGATAAATTAAGCTTTTTTCTTAATTCCTCTATATGTTTTTCTTCCTCTTCAGAAATTATTCCATCACTTAAAGCATCTGCTATTTCAGCTTCAACTATTTGCTTTCTTCTAGACATCTGGCTTGAAAAGCCTGATGCTACTATACCAGTTAAAAGAGCAACTGACATTACACCCATTACAGCTGTAATTGCACCAAAGAATTGTCCAAGAGGCGTTATTGGAGAGACGTCCCCATAACCAACAGTAGTTAGAGTGATTATAGACCACCACATAGTTTGCGGTATTGAACTAAAATACTCAGGTTGCACTTTATTTTCAGCAAGATAAAGCATTGCACTTGAAAGAAATATTGCTATTAAAAAAAGGTATAGAGCTGCACCAAGGGATCTTCGCTCTTCATAAACCGTTGTGATTAAATCCTCTAAAGCTGATGAATAATGAGACATTTTTAATAATCTTGCCATCCTCAGAACTCTCAACCACCTTAAATCTAAGCCTCCAGCAAATAAAGGTAGCAAGCTTGGAAGAATAGCAAGTAAATCAATTATTCCTGTAAAACTAAAAATATACCTTAACCTTCTGCCTAAGGGGGTTTTTGCAGATGACTGAGAATTTATAGATTGAACCCAAATTCTTAGAATATATTCAACTGAAAAAATAATGACTGAAAAATATTCAAAATATATAAAATATGTTCTATATTCATTATTTATAGTTTCAACAGATTCTAGACTGACAGCTGCAAGATTAGCTAATATTAAAACTGTTAATGAAATATCAAAAATACGGCTCGCTGTATCTCCATATTTTGCTTTATTTAAAATTTCAAAGGTTCTTTTTTTACTTAGCATAATCTTAAACCACCTCAAGAGGATTCCAAAATGTTTCAGATTCTAATTCTAAAACCCATAAATCAGGATCAATTATAAGTTCTTTATCAATTTTCTCATTAATAACATTTTCTTCTAACCATTCTTCCGTGTTTCCTGACATATGTCTCCACGAATAATTTCCATCAACAGATAAAGATTTTCCTAATAAACAAGATTTTGAATCTTTTCTTCTAATCTTTAATAAAATAGAACCGTTATCCTCATCACCTGAATGTATTACTGTTGCAACTTTATTTATAGAATATGAAGCTCTAATAGCAGATTTAATTTTTAAAAGGGATTTAATTTCTACCATTTTATATTAAAAATCTGTGCATCTTCCATTTTTTTCCCAATCACCATATCGTGTAGGTTCTGGCCCCTTGCCACCCCCAAATTCTTTTATTTGATCAGGATAAATTTTTTTATCTTTTTTGGAGTTACTATTGCTTTTCTTTTCTTTCGATGCATTAAAATTTTTTATTGCCTTCATATGTTTCCTAATTGTATTAATAGTTTAATTATCAATCATAATGTATTTTTTTCAACTTATTAATTATTAAATTTGACTTTACAAAAAAATTTCATAAGCCCTGCGAGAAAAACTTCTTTAGAGTTGTTGAACAATATTCTTAGAAGCAACAAACCTTTTGAACAAATTATTTCCTCATCAGAAAAGTTTAATAACTTAGAAATCAAGAATAGAAGATTTTGCCGTCTAATTATTACTACAGTTTTGAGAAAGTTTGGACAGATCGATTTTGTTCTAAATAAGCTTACAAAAAAAGGTTCGATAAAACAAAATATATTTAAAAATATTATTAGAATAGGGATTGCTGAAATACTTTTTATTAAATCAGCAAAGTATGCAGCAATTAATGAGGCTGTTGAATTAACTAAATTGAAAGTATCTAAAAATTTATCTAAACTTACAAATGGAGTTTTAAGAAATGTTGATAGAGATAGTGAGAAACTAATCATCCAGCTAAGTGACGAGTTAAGCTATCCTACATGGCTTATCCAAGAGTGGAAAAATTCTTGGGGCGAAAGACAAACAAAAGAAATTTGCAAGTGGTTTCAGATGGAGCCATTTCTTGACATTACTGTTGCTGATAACCCAGTTATGATGGAAAAAGTTTTAGAAGGAAAACTAATATTTGGGAAATCCATAAGAAAAAAAGAAAAAACTAATCCAACTCAAATGCCTTATTTTAACACAAAGGATGAAAAATTTCATTGGTGGATTCAAGATGTTGCCGCAACCATACCTGGAGAATTACTTATAAAGTCAAACCAAAAAAAAATAGTTGACCTGTGTTCAGCACCTGGAGGAAAAACTGCACAATTAGCAAAGGCCGGGAAAAATGTAACTGCAGTGGACATCAATGAGAACAGAATAAACAAGTTAATTGAAAACGTTAAAAGACTGAATTTAGACATTAGCATAGTCAATGCAGATGGCACTTCATGGAACCCTATAGAAAAATTTGATGCTGTGCTTTTAGATGCACCTTGTTCAGCAACAGGCACTCTTAGAAGACATCCTGACATAATTAAAAATAGATCAAAAGAAAGTTTGAATAATTATTTAGACATTCAATCAAAACTTATTAAACAAAGTCTTACATGGCTAGAGAGAAATGGAATTTTAATTTACTCTGTTTGCTCGCTTCAAAAAAATGAAGGTGAAGACCAAATAAATTCAATTTTAGAATCTGAAAATAATGTAGAAATTCTTCCAATTTTACCAAAGGAGGTGCCCAATTTTCAACAAGCAATTACTAAAGATGGATGGCTTAGAATTTTTCCAAATTGTTTGGCTTCAGAAGGTGGAAATGATGGATTTTTTGTAAGTAGACTCAAAAAAGTTTAATCAATGGGAGTTTGTTTATTTTAAATTTTAAATTTCGGAATATCTGGAGAAAATATAGCCCTATATTTAAGTGGCAAATTACAGGGAATAGTCCCAATAGTCCTTTAGTAAGACCTGTGGATCCATGGAGAGGTTCATTATCCCAAGGGGAGAAATCTTTTTTATCGCATCCCAAAATTATTTCTGAAGATTATTGGAACTCTTTTGAGTGGTTGAGAGATTTAAGAGAAATAGGCAGTGAAAAAGCAAGGGTTAGATCTAGAAACTTAGTTGATGAATGGCATAACCTAAATCCTTTTTGGGATGAAGGCAAATGGTCTCCAAGATTAATTGCGAAAAGGCTAAGTAATATTTTATTTTGTTATGGAACTTTTGCTGATACAGCAGATAGTGATTTTCAGGAAAGATTAATGACACAATTTACATCACAAGCAAGATGCCTTGAGCTTGATTGGAGAATCATTAAAAATAATTCAGAAAAATTATATGTGCTTCTTGGTATGATGGCGGGAAGAACTTGCCTTACCAAAGAAACAGGAGAAATAAACTATATTATAGAAACTGTTATTGATGAAATACATAAGATCATTAATGACGATGGCATGCATATTTCTAGAAAGCCACAGTTACAATTAGAAACATTAAAAATTATTATTGAGATTCAGTATCTTGGAAAATCTTCAAAAAAATACATTAGGGAAAAATATAATAATATTGTTAATAAACTAACTTCTTCCTCTAAAATGCTTCAACATGTAGATGGAACAATTATTAATTTCAACGGAGGAAGCAAATTTGAAAAAGAAACTGTTTCTCAACTAATTTCAAAATCAGATACCTCTGTTAAAACTCTAGTTGGAATTTCACAAGATGGCTATTCAAAATTTAATTCTAAATCTACATCTATTATCTTTGATATTGGTAGCCCATATAGAGCCTCGCATAACTGGCATGCTGGCACTCTTTCATTTGAACTTAGTTCTGGAAAAAACTTAATTTTGGTTAATAGTGGATTTTTGGAGATGGATACTGGATGGACAAATGCTTTAAGAGGTACATCAGCTCACTCAACTGTTTCTATTGATGGGAAGAACTCTTCAAACATAGAAAAAAATGCACAAAAAGAGAGAGTTGCAAGAGTTTTTAATAAGAAACTAGAAAAAACATCTTATGGATTTAATGTATCAGCAAAGCACGACGGTTATTTTTCATCATATGGAATTTATCATAAAAGAGAGTTATTTTTAAATAAGGAGGGCGATAAAGTCCAAGGTGTTGATGAATTAATAAATACAGGCGCTCCTGGTTCCATACCCATAGAAGCAGAGGTTAGATTTCATCTGCACCCTGATATAAAGGTAGCCAAAACTCTATCAGGTGACATCATGTTAAGACTAAAAAATGGTTCTGGATGGATTTTTAAAACAAATGAATCAAGAACAAAACTAGAGGATTCAATTTTTATTAAAAGCAATAATGTATTTAAAAGTCAGCAAATTTTGATTAATGTTCCTCTAAGCAATCTTAGAAGCAGCAAATCTAAAGTTATTAACTGGGAATTTTTTAAAAAACTGTAAATTGAATTTATATGAAAGATTATAAAATTCATTTAAAAAGAGTTTTAATTTCTCAATCTAATAAAACTGGTTTGGTCGCTTTTACTAAAAGCTTTCAAAAAATAATGTTGAAATAATATCTACTGGAGAAACAGCAGATTTTTTAAAAGAAATAAATATTGACGTTACACCTGTTTCATCGTTAACAAATTAGTAAAATTGGAGCTAAAGCTCTTATCCGAACAGGTGGATCAAAAAAAGATAAACAAATAATAGATTTAGCTAATGATTTAGAAATAACAATGGTGTTTCTATCAATAAGGAGTTTTAATCATTAACATTTTTTTTTAAGATTTTGCGCATTAAAGTTGGGAAGGAAAAAAGTTTTAGATCTTCATTATCAACCCACTTAAAGTCATTAGGCAATTCTACATTTTCATTTTTTAAATAATCAACAAAATATATATCCATATTTAGCGTAAAATGAGTAAATTCATGCTTGATTTTAGATATTTTTTTCTTTTTTAACTTTTTAATAAAATCCAATCTTTTATCTACCTGATTATCCCAGCCAATTGAAGGTAAGGCATCTAGGTTGGCCAGTAATCCTTGGTCTAATCTTTTGTAAATTAATATTTTTTGTTTCTTTTTAATAATAAATGATGCTCCATTTCGAAAGTTTTTCTTATGCTTTTTTTCTTTTAAGGGTATAAGGTTTTCTTTCTCTTTATTTTTAGCTTGGCAATCATTTATGATTGGGCATTGAGTACATTTTGGTCTTAAAGGAGTGCAAACTTTTGAGCCCAAGTCCATTAAAGATTGAACAAAATCACCAACTCTTATATTAGGGGTAATATAGTCAGTAAAGTTCCAAATTTCTTTATGATTTTCTTTTATAGGTTTCTCTAAAAAAAATAATCTACTTATAACCCTTTTAATATTTCCGTCTACAACAACTGCTCTTTTATTAAATGCGATGGCCATTATCGCTGCTGCGGTATAACTACCTATACCAGGCAATTTTAATAATTCGATTTCAGTTTCTGGAAAGGAATTATTATATTCTGAATTTATTAAAGATGAACAAAGATGTAAATTTTTTGCCCTGGAATAATAACCTAATCCAGACCATAAATGTAAGACCTCAGACAGATCCGATTTGCATAGTTTATCAACTGATGGCCATTTTTGAATAAATAATTCAAAATAAGGTATGACTGTTTGAACTGTAGTTTGTTGGAGCATTATTTCAGAAATCCAAATTTTATATGGGTCTGGTTTCGCTCCATCAAAAATTCTCCAAGGCAATATTCGTGCATTTTGGTCGTACCATTTTAGTAGTTTGTTACTAATGTTTTTTTTATTTTTTGACATAAAATATTTTTTTTAACTTGTAATAACTTATAATATTTATGATATTTATGATAATATTTCAAAACATCAAAAAATTAATGAAACACCAAAAAAAAATTGGGGATATTAAAATTCCAATTTTAAATGATTATTTAAAAAAAAGAGGCTTTATTCATACTAAAATAGTTTCATCATGGGTAATTTTAACTGAAGAATATGCAAAATTTTCATCTCCGATAAAAATTAAATTTGCCAAAAACAAGTTTGATGATGGAACACTCTTTATTAAAGTAAAATCAGGTCTTGGACCTGAGTTGGAAATAAATAGTATAACCATTATTAATAGAATAAATTCTATGTTTGGATATAAAGCAATAAATAAAATTAAATTTCAAAATGGTGACTTTGAAGATAACAAAAAACAATATAAACAACCAATCGAAAATTCTAAATTAAATGCAAAATTTTATCATGATATCAAAAAGATAAAGAATCAAAATTTAGCTGAAGCACTAATTAAACTTGGAAAAAAAATTCCTGAATAAAATATGTTTGATCAGATTAATTGAAAGGATAAACAAATGGATCTTAATAATATAAATAGAAGAGATTTGCTGAAAAATTTTTCTTTTTTTCCTTTTATTGGTTATGGCTTTAAATCTAAAGCAAATCAAATTTTTAACATAGAAGAAGTCTTAACACCAAGGTACTTAGGAAAGTTAGATGCTCCCATCAAGTTTATAGAATTTGTCTCTATGACATGCAGTCATTGTGCTGACTTTCATATTAATAAGTTACCTGAAATAAAGCAAAAATATATTGATAGTGGTAAACTAAGGTTAGAGTTGAGAGATTTTCCTCTTGATGGTTTAGCTCTTAGGGCTTCTGCGATGGCAAGATTAATTGACCCAAGCAAATATTATAAATTTATAAATATACTTTTTAAAAAACAAAAGAAATGGAGCAGAAGTGAGGATCCAATTAATGAACTAAAAAAATTGGGTAGGCTTGCAGGTCTAGGAAAAAATAAAATAGATATAGCTATAGATGAAATATCTCTTTTAGAGGCTATTTTTAAAATTCGTCAACAAGCAGAAAAACAATATAATATTCAGTCAACTCCTAGCTTTGTTATAAATGAGAAATATTTTCTATCTGGAAATTTATCACTAGAAAAATTTGAAGAGACCTTTAAAAAGATAAGTGTTTAAATATTATTCAGTGAAAGTCTAATTTTGAAATTTAAAAAACTAAAATTAAATAGCTTCAAATCATTTGTTGAACCAGTTGATTTTGAAATCCAGGATGGCCTTACAGGTATTGTTGGACCAAATGGATGTGGAAAATCAAATGTAGTTGAAGCATTTAAATGGGTTATGGGAGAATCTAGCGCTAAACAAATGCGTGGAGATGATATGGATGACGTTATTTTTGGAGGGTCTTCAAATCGTCCAGCTAGAGATATATCTGAAGTAACCATTGTATTAGATAACACAGAAATGAAAACCCTTTCTCAATTCAATGAGTATGATGAACTTGAAGTAAAAAGAAGAATTGAAAGAGGGAAAGGGTCTGGTTGGACCATAAATTCTAATTCTGTAAGAGCAAAAGATGTAAATTTATTATTTGCAGATAATTCAACTGGGGCAAGAACTTCTGGAATAGTTTCACAAGGACAAATTGCTAACTTGATCAATGCTAAGCCTGAGACTAGAAGATCATTATTAGAAGAGGCTGCTAATATTACGGGATTGCATCATAGAAGACATGAAGCTGAATTGAGACTCAATGCTGCCGACACTAATTTGGAAAGATTAGCTGATGTAATCATAACTATGGAGGATCAAAAAAAATCTCTGATCAAGCAAGCTAGACAAGCTTCAAGATATAAATCTGTTGGTGACAGACTTAGAAAAGTAGAAGCGATTTTATTGTTAAAGAAATATACTGATCGACAAAAAGGTCTAGAAAAATTAAATGAATTATTTATAAATGCTAATAAACTTTATATAGACTTATCAGATAAATTGGGTGTTGCTGAAAATCATAGGTTAAATGCCAGTAATCTTCTTCCAACATTAAGAAAAAAAGAATCTGAACATTTTGCAGTGCTTCAAAATTTCAAAATTAATTTATCTGCTATTGAAAATGAATTAAATCAAATAATAGATAAACAAAACAAAGCTAAAGTCAGCTTAGAAAATATCAAAGAAAATACCAATAGAGAAAAGAGTTTGAATTTTGAAGCTGAAAAAGTTTTAAAAAGGCTAGAAAAAGAGAGTGAAATTCTAATTAAAGACCTTGGAAGACAAGAAATAAAATTTGAAAAAAATAATGAAGAGCTTTATAGGGTTCAAAAAGAATCAGATGAAGTAGAGAAAGAGCAAAGAGAAATTGTTTCATTGATAAATTCTAATAAGTTCAAATATGATAGCCTTAACAGTGAAAGAATTAGACTTAATCATAAAAAATCAAAATTTATTGATGAAATAACAAGTTACCAAAATATTGATAATGAAACAAAAATTAATAAAATCGAGGAACAACTTCTAAAAACCAATAAAGAAATTATTTCTTCCCAAAATGATTTAGCTAAATCTGAAGAAAAATTTGAAATAATTTCATCTGATTTAGATGTTTCTAAAAGTATTGTTGAGAATTCATCTAAAAATTATCAAAGTATTAATACTGAATTAAATGCTATTAAAAGGATAGTTCAAAAAGATGAAAAAAAAGATACATTAAAATTATCACAAAAATTAATAGTTAAAGAAGGTTACGAAAATTCAGTTAGTCACGTCCTTGGAGAAAGTCTTGAAGCGAGTCTTATTGAAAGCAGTCAGCCACATTGGGTCAAAGTAAATAATTCAAATCAATCAGGTTATCCTAAAAATACTGACCCTTTGATTAATTTTATTGACAAACCATCACTTGCTAACAATTTACTTTCAAGTGTTGGTATAGCAAAATCGGAAGAAGATGCACAAAAACTTCAAAAGAATCTTTTACCTGGTCAATCTATAACAACTAATAAAGGTGGCTTATGGAGATGGGATGGTTTCGTCATTCCACCTGGATCCACATCAGCTGCATCTGAAATTTTAAAGCAAACTAATAGAATGATCACATTGGAAGATGAAAAAATTACTTCATATGAAAAATTAAAAAATGACGAAGAAAAATATAATTTGAATTTAGATAATTTTACAAAAATTAAAAATAAAATTGAAAGTCAAAATTTATCTCTTAATGAAAAAAAAGAGACTAAAACAAGATTAGAATATGAACTTAACGAGTTAACCCTAAAAGAGGGTAATAAAAAGGAGAAAAATGAATTAATACAAAGAGAAGTTAATCTTGTGGAAGCACAAATTAATGAAATTAATAAAAATATATTAAAGTTTGAAGAAGATTCAAATTTAAATACTAAACTTAAAAAAATAACTAACATTTATGAAAACTTAAGGTCAAATCTTTCAAAAGTTATTAGTGAACAAGCAAAGTCGGAACAGAATAAGATTTTTTGTTCTAATAGAATTAGAGATATTAAGATAGAGAAAGAAGATTGGGAGAAAAGAACGAAAGATACTCTCGATCAAATCGAAGAGCTAAGAATTAAAGAAAAGGATCTGGAAATCGAAATAAAAAATCTTTTTTCACAACCTGATCAACTTAAAAAACAGAAGGATGAATTATTAACTAAAATTGATAATCAAGAAAAATTATGTAAAAAAATAAATGATGAAGTCACTCAATCTGAAAGCACATTTAACGAACTGAATTTAATATGCAGAAATATTGAAATTGAGTTGAGGTCGGCAAACGAAAACAAGGTGAAAGTCGATAGTGAAAAGAATGTTGTTGAGAATGATATGAATTTATTAATTGAAAAAATAGAAAGTAAGTTTAATTGCTTACCTAAATTGTTGTTTGATAAAGTTGGTTTTACTGACAAAGAATTGGAGATCGATTACGAAGATTTAGAATCAAGAGAAAGAAGATTAATTCGTGAAAGAGACGAAATGGGGCCAGTTAATCTAAGAGCTGAAATTGAAATGAAAGAATTAGAAGATCAGATTTCAAATATATTAAAAGAATCACAAGACCTTCAAAGCGCAATTGAAAAACTTAGAACTAGCATTAAAACCTTAAACAAAGAAGGAAAAGAAAGAATTTTAGTTTCTTTTAAAAAAGTCCAAGAACAGTTTCAGAAAATTTTCAAACAATTATTTGGTGGTGGTGAGGCTAAACTTGAATTTACTGACCCTAACGATCCTCTAAATTCTGGTCTTGAAATTATGGCCAAACCTCCAGGGAAAAAACTTCAAACACTTTCACTTTTATCAGGGGGCGAGAAAGCACTTACTGCATTATCACTGTTATTTGCTGTTTTTTTAACTAATCCTTCGCCTTTATGTATTTTAGATGAAGTTGATGCCCCATTAGATGACACAAATGTTGCAAGATTTTGTGATTTATTAGAGGAAATTAAAAACGCCACTAACACAAGATTTATGATTGTCACTCATCATAGATTAACTATGGCAAGAATGGATAGACTTTATGGTGTTACCATGACAGAAAAAGGTGTCAGTCAATTGGTTTCTGTCAATTTGGAAAAAGCAATTGATCTAAGAGAAGCAACATAAAATAAATAACTTTATAATCTTGACATTATCACCATCGAGATTTAGTTTGCGATCATTAATTTAAACAAATATTTAACTAATAATTGCAGGAAAAAAACAAAGACTTAATTGACAAATTAGACGAGAGAATTAAAAGCTTAGAAAACAATATAGGCGACAATAAAATTAATAGAACTAATTCTAATCTCAAAGAGTACAGTAGTGGAATAAGAACACTTGTTGAGTTAATTTTAGGATTTTTAATTGGTGGTTTTTTAGGTTACTATCTAGATATAATTTTATATTCCTCTCCTATATGCATGTTACTGGGAGTATTTTTGGGTGGAATTAGTGGGATTTATACAATCTGGAAGAAAAATATTTATGACAACAAGCAAAAATAGATATTCATATTTAACACTAAAAAAAATTAGCCTTTTATTTTATCCATTTTTTTTAGTTTTTTTACCAAAGCTGACTTTTGCAGCTGGATCTGGAATGCATTCACCTATTGAACAATTTGTAGTTAAAACTCTAATTGAAATTAAAGATCCAATTTTTGGTTATGACATTTCATTTACAAATGCTTCATTGTTTATGGTTCTTGCTTCCATAGTGCCATTATTAATACTTATTGTTGGTGTCAGAACAGCAGATATGATACCAGGTAAAATTCAATCAATTTCAGAAATGATATTTGAATTTGTTGAGAACCTTTTAATAGAAAATACAGGCAACTCGGGACGACCATATTTTTCATTTATTTTTACCCTTTTCCTATTAGTTCTATTTGGTAATTTATTGGGAATGCTGCCTTATAGTTATACTTTTACCAGCCAGATTATCATTACTTTTTTCATGGCAATAATTATTTTTATATCAGTAACAGTAATTGGAATTTTTAGACATGGATTTGGGTTTCTATCATTATTTTTACCTTCAGGAACTCCATTAGTACTTCAACCACTTCTTTTTGTTATCGAATTCATTTCTTATTGCATAAGACCAATTAGTTTATCTGTCAGATTATTTGCAAATATGCTTGCAGGACACACACTTTTAAAAGTCTTTGGTGGTCTGGCTGTAATGCTTATCGGTTCAGGAAGTATATTCCTTGTACCAGTTGCAATTTTACCCATAGCAGCAATTATTGGCATGACAGCTCTAGAAGTTCTAGTAGCAGTATTACAGGCATATGTATTTACAGTTTTAACATGTATCTATTTGAATGATGCATTAAATCTTCACCATTAACATTAACTTAAAACTTTGGAGAAAATAAAATGGAAACAGAAGCAGCAAAACTTATAGCAGCAGGATTAGCAGTAGCACCACTTTTAGGAGCTGCAGTTGGGCTTGGTGTCCTTTTTTCAGGAATTGTAAATAGCATGGCAAGAAATCCATCTATGTCAGGTGAATTAAGAGCTATTGCTTTTTTATACTTTGCTTTAGTTGAAGCAACAGGTCTATTTGGACTAGTAGTAGCATTTTTAATATTGTTTGCTTTTTAATTTATATTTACTTATTGACTTGGAAATTAAGTGCTTAAAAAATTTAAATTAACTTTTTTATTCTATATTCTATTTCATTCAAATATTACTTTCGCTGCCAGCAAAAGTAATGAGGGGATGCCTCAACTAGATGTATCAACTTATCCTAGTTTGATATTTTGGTTAATATTGACCTTTGGTTTTACATATATAGTACTCAAGTACTATGTTACTCCAAAAATGTCAGAAATATTAAACCATAGAAAAGAAAAGATAGATAATGATCTTTTTGAAGCAAAAAAGGCAAGAGAAACCGCTGAGAAAAATAAGGATAACCAAGACAAATCTATTTCTGATGCCAAAGAAAAAGCTATGAAAATAGTTAAAAAAACTCTTGAAAAAAGTAAGGCAGAGTTACTAAATGCAGAAAAAATGGCTAAAGATAAACTTTCGAAAAAACTAGCTATGGCTGAAAAAAATATTTTGGAAGCAAAAAATGAAAGTTTGAAAGTCATAAATAAGGTTTCTTCAGAAATTGCGATTTTAATTTCTGATAAAGTCTCTGGAATAAAAATTAGTAAAGATTTAATTATTAAAAGTATCAATGAAGAAATTAAAAATTTAAAATAGGAACTAAATGATGGCTATTGATGAAGCAGGTTGGGTTGCATTTGGATTTATAGTATTTTGTGCCATTGCATGGAAATACGGTGCAAAACCGTTTGTGAATGTTTTACAAGCTAGAGCTGATGAAGTTCAAAAAAAATTAGAAGAGGCAGAAGCTTTAAGACAAGAAGCAAAAGAAGTTCTTAATAATTACAAGATTCTCCAACAAGAAGCTGAAGAAGAGGCAAAAAATATCATATTAAGGGCGCAAGAGAATGCTAAGAATCTTCAAAAATCTGCTGAAGAAAATACTAATAAGTTCATTTTGCGTCAAGAAGATCAAATAAAACAAAAAATTAAAGCAGCTGAAAAACAAGCGATTATTGATGTTAAAAATATTGTTGTTGATTTATCAATATCCGCATCTGAAAAATGTTTGAACAAAGAAATTAACGAAAAGAGATCAAATGATATGATCTTAGAATCATCAAAAAGTTTAAACGTTAATGCATAACAACTTTTAGTTTTATCATTACCTAATATATATTTTATAATTTAGGTGACTTGAAATGAGTAATATAAGTAATTTAACAAAAAAAAATAAGAACTTATTTCTAGCATCTCCTAGAGGTTTTTGCGCTGGTGTTGAAAGAGCAATTAAGATTGTTGAACAAGCATTAACAATATACGGCAAACCTGTGTATGTTAAACATGAAATAGTCCATAATAAGCATGTAGTTAAAAGACTATCAAATGCTGGTGCTGTCTTTGTCGAAGACTTAAATTCTGTTCCAAAAAATGCTAATATAATTTTTTCTGCTCACGGAGTATCAAAGAATGTTTCTGAGAATGCTATAGAAAATAAGTTATCAGTTTTTGACGCTACTTGCCCTCTTGTAACAAAAGTTCATTTAGAAGCTCTCAAACTTCATAATAATGGTTATCATATTTTTTTAATTGGACATGACGGACATCCTGAAATTGAAGGTACAAGGGGTCAAGTTCCAGAGAGTAGCATTACTTTAATTCAGACAAAAAATGAAGCTGAAAATGTAAGCGCACCAAGTAATAATCTTGCGTGGCTAAGTCAAACAACATTATCAGTTGATGATACAAAAGAAATTGTAAATGTTCTTAATATTAGGTTTCCTGATATTCTTGGACCCAAAAAAGGAGATATATGCTATGCTACCACCAATAGACAACAAGCTGTTAAGGAGCTAGCACCAACTGTAGATATTATGCTTATCGTAGGATCTGAAAA
>Ga0115011_10001750_pt1 | contig 15498 bp, 12 predicted proteins | sample TroAtlMetagenome_2_FD_88705 | JGI IMG/M metagenome (GOLD analysis project Ga0115011, IMG submission 88705) | Marine eukaryotic phytoplankton communities from Atlantic Ocean - Tropical Atlantic ANT8 Metagenome | ecosystem: Environmental > Aquatic > Marine > Oceanic | place: Tropical Atlantic...
TAAAAAAGTAATAATTAATAATTGTAGCAACTTCTTCATAATTATAGTATTGAGTTCAAATATAGTTTTTTTTTTATTTTATTTAAATCTCTTTTTCATTGCTAAAGCTAACGATTTCATAGGCTCTTTTTTATTCTTCTGAATATAATTAAGGAATTGCTTTTCAGTTTTATGACCTGTAATTGACATTATATCATATGTATGCGCATCTGTTTCCATATAATAATTAGTAGCAAAACTTCTTCTTGCAGTGTGAGAGCTAACCCACTTATATTTTGGCTTTGTTACATCAACCATAATGCCATTAACATCCTTATTTAAAGTTGTTTTAGTATTAATACCAGCTTTTTTACATATTTCCTTAATCTTCTTATTAAACATAGGATTGCTTTTAAAGTTTGGCAAAACTCCATTGTATTTATCTAAAATTTTATTTACCAATTTTGAAATAGGCATTGTCACTCTTTGTTTTGTTTTTCTCGTAATAATTGATAAAGTTTCGTTATGAAAATTATCCTTTTTTAAATTAGTATAATCTTCAAATCTCAATCCTGTCTCACAACCAACTAAAAATAAATCCCTGATACTATCTTCACGCTCATCATCAAGTTTTAATTCATTGATTTTATGATATTCCTCAAATGTTAAATAAACATCATCTGTTGGCGAACTGGGTTTAGTATAAGAATCAAAAATTCTATCCTTTATATATCCTCTTTTATGAGCGTAATTAAGTATTGACTTTAAGTGCTTAATTCTATTTCCAATTGTGTTATTTGAATACTTCCTTTTATTACGATAATATGTAATTAAAGAGTCATATAGCTCCATATCAAATGAAGTAAACTGCAATTCTATCCCTAAATGTTTTTCAAATTCTAGAAAAGTTTTGATACTAGACTGATACTGTCTTACTGTTGCCTCACTTTTACTATTTTTTGAATTTTTGATGAAATAATTTAGAAAATCTTTAAATGATTTTTTATTATGAGATAATCCTTGGATTTCATCTATAATCATTTTCTTAAATGTGTTTCTATCCAGAACAGCATCTAGGTTTAATATTTGAGCATATACCTTCTTAATAGTATTTTCATATTTATCCAAAACCATATTATATTCTAAAGAATTTACAGTTGATGGTTTAAATCGTTGTTTTTGTTTTGAAAAATCGGATCTACTAACACTAATGTTTTGAACTAGCATAGTTACTCTTTTCTTATTGTATTGAAATGAGCATCTTATATATTTACCTTGTTGTCTGAAATTTACGTTCATATTAATTGTTGGGCAAATAGTTGGGCAAATTTGCTTTCTAAATATTTATATTTATTTTCATCAATATAAATAATTTAATATAAACTTATCTGTTAAAATGGTTTTTTTGTAAAAATGAATAAATAAACAAAAAGGATATTGTGACCCTGAAAGGATTCGAACCTTTAACCTCCTGATCCGTAGTCAGGTACTCTATCCAGTTGAGCTACAGGGCCAAAACTATTTTAAGTTACTATTTAAAAACTGTTTTAATCCTTCAGTGTCTTTTGGTTTAGAAACTATTTTCATAGAGTTATCTAAAACAAAAATTGTAGGAGTTTTCTTGACTTTATAGTCTTTACAAACTGGAGACTTATAAACTAAAAACTGTGAGACATTTAACCAGTTAAAATTATAATCATTAATAGTTTGTGTCCACTTACTTTTATTTGCATCTAAAGCTATAGCAACAACTTCCACACCTTTATTTTTATTTGCATTATACCAAGTTAAAAATTTAGGCAATTCAACCATACAATGACTACAATGAGAAGCCCAAAACAATAATACTGTATAATTATTTTGATTAACTACAGATTTTAAATTTACAACACTTTCATTTTGATCTTTAATACTAAAATCAGGCGGAACACTTCCTATTTGAAGATCCTTAAATTTCGTAGCTCTCTCTTTCATTAAATCACTTATTTCTACTTCACCACAAGCATCACCAAAAAAATATTCATCTATTATATAATTACATAGATCAGACCACATTGTGTCTGTAGATGTGCCTGCAGTATTATAAAATCCATCAAGCATATTATACATACAAAACTCAGCCACCCTATCATTTTTTTTAGCTTTAGACATAATGAAATCTACAACATCATAAAATGCATATGGATTATTTTTTGCATCATAATTAGAATGCAAAATCATATACTGCTGTATTCTATTTGTCATTAAATTACTTCTTATAATTGTTTCATCAGAAAAATCAATATCATCAAAAAATTTATGACTAACATCTTGATAAGGAGATACTGCATGAAACAAAACTTTAGCAGTATAGGTATTTGGATACAAACTAGCTAACTCATTACCAAAATCTAATAATTCTTGCTGTAAATCAAGATTGTTTTGTCTTCTTAACTCCACACTTAAACCGGTATTTCTTTTATTTGCATTTACTTCTTTTTCTATTTCAGCCATTTTTTCATTATACATTTTTTTAACATTGTTTTCTTCTGAATTTTTTACAGAATAATCAGTCGCAAGTCTGTACTGAGAAAAAGTAATATCTAAAACAGAATTTTCATTAGGATTAACAACTATTTCTATACTATTACTCTCGTTACTTAAGGCTAATTTATAATAACCTGTAATAAAACTTCTAGATTTAAATTGGAACGATTTATTCTGAACTGTTGCGCTATCAATAAGAAAAGACTCTGTGCCAAGTATTTCATATAAATACATTTTTCCAGATACAGACTTTAAAGATCCTTTAATAACAACATTTCCTGATTGAGAAAAGGAAATCTGAAAAATCAATAAAAAAACAATAATTAATAACTTTTTCATAATAATAATTTTTATTTATAAATAACTCTTTTATATGACAATAAAGTATTTCTCAATAAAGAAATAATAGTCATTGGACCGACTCCACCTGGAACCGGTGTTATATAAGAACATTTTTCCTTTACTGATTCAAAATCTACATCACCAACTAAAGACCAACCACTTTTTGTAATATCTGATTTAATTCTATTTATCCCAACATCAATAACTACAACGGAATCTTTTATCATATCTTTCTTCAAAAATTTAGGCATTCCTAAAGCCACAATAATAATATCCGAATTTTTAGCTAATGCATCTATATTCTCTGTCTTACTATGAGCCAAAGTAACAGTACAATTTGCAAATTTAGTATTTCTTGACATCAAAACACTCATAGGTGTACCAACAATGTTACTCCTGCCTATAATTAAACAATTTTTTCCAGTTGTATTAATATCATAACTCTCAATTAATGTCATAATTCCTAATGGTGTAGCCGGAAAGAAACAAGGCTGTTGTAACATCATATTACCTAAATTAATTGGATGAAATCCATCTACATCCTTTTTATGCGATATATTACGAATAACCACAGAAGAGTTTATATGATCCGGCAAAGGCAATTGAACAATCAAACCATCTACTGTTTCATTTAAGTTAATTTGTTCAATTCTTTCTAGTAAATCTTTTTGTAAAATGTCTTCAGGTAATTTAACAACTGTAGACTCAAAGCCAATCGCTTCACATGCCTTTTCTTTAGCATTAACATATGTCTGGGAAGCAGGGTTTTCGCCAATTAAAATAGCAACCAAATGAGGTGCTCTTTTACCTTCTGATTTAATCTTATCAACTTCATCCTTTAAATCTAATTTTATTTTTTCAGATAAAGATTTTCCATCTAGAAGAATCATAATATTAATTAAAATTTAGGCATTTGGTTATTAGGCATTTGGTTAGGATTAAATCCTTTCATCATATTTTCCAGCCCCCCACCTTTTAAAGCCTTCATCATTTTACCCATTTGATTAAATTGTTTGATTAATTTATTAACCTCAACTATAGAAGTTCCGCTACCTGAAGCAATTCGTCTAACTCTTGATGCGTTAATTATTTTTGGATTATTTCTTTCTTCCTCTGTCATAGAATATATCATTGTCTCTATCACCTTAAAAGCATCATCATCTATATTTACATTTCTAATCATTTTTCCAACTCCAGGAATCATTCCCAATAAATCCTTCATATTCCCCATTTTCTTAATCTGCTTAATCTGTTTCATAAAATCATTGAAAGTAAATTTATTTTTCAATATTTTCTGCTCCATTTTAGCTGCTTCCTTTTCATCAAATTGCTCCTGCACTTTTTCTACAAGTGAAACAACATCACCCATACCTAAAATTCTATCAGCCATTCTATCCGGATGAAACAAATCAATAGCATCCATTTTTTCCCCTGTACCAATAAATTTAATAGGTTTATTGACCTCATATTTTATAGTTAAAGCAGCACCACCTCTAGCATCACCATCTAATTTTGTTAAAACAACTCCATCAAAATCTAACAATTCATTAAAAGCTGATGCTGTTTTAACAGCATCTTGACCAGTCATAGAGTCCACTACAAATAAAATTTCATTAGGATTAACATTTTGCTTTATTGAAGAAATTTCTTTCATCATTTTTTCATCAATAGCAAGACGACCAGCGGTATCAATAATAACGACATTTTTATTATTTAATTTTGCGAAATCAATTCCTTCTTTTGCGATTTTTACAGGATCCTTTTGTTCTAAATTTTTATATACTGGAACCTCAATTTGATTACCTATAAATTCTAGCTGATCAATTGCTGCAGGTCTATAAACATCACAGGCCACTAATAGTGGTGATAAGTTTTTCTTGTTACGTAAATAATTAGCAAGCTTGGCCGAAAAGGTAGTTTTACCTGAGCCCTGTAAACCAGCTATCAAAATAATTGTAAATTTCTTATCTAAATTTATTTCAGAGGCTTTATCTCCCATTAAAACAGCAAGTTCATCCCTAACTATTTTAACCATTACCTGGCTCGGTTTTAAAGCTGTCAAAACCTCTTGACCCATAGCTTTATCCTTAACTTTATCTATAAAATCTTTCGCTGTTTTATAGGCAACATCAGAGTCAATCAAAGCCCTTCTAACTTCTTTTAGTGTTTGAGCAATATTTATTTCATTGATTCTACCATGACCCTTTAAGAGTTTAAATGATTTTTCTAATTTTTCTGTTAAATTTTGAAACATATATAACTTTTACATTTTTTCAGGAACATCTATACCTAACAAATCCATACCCTCTTTAATCACATCAGAAACTTTTTTTGAAATAGTTAATCTATAATCCTCATTCTTAGATCCGTCCAAAATAATAATTTTTTGATAAAATTTATTATACAATTTAGCTAATTGATATATATAATTTGCCAATAAAGAAGGGTTTTTTAAATTTCCAGCATCATTAATTATAATTGGATACTCTAAAAGACCTTTTAACAATTCTTTTTCTTCTAAAGATATTTTAATTTTCGGGTTAAAAATAGGCTTGAAATTCAGCTTTTTTCTTAAAACTGATTTAATTCTAGCATAACTATATTGAATAAAAGGACCTGTATTACCATTAAAATCAATTGATTCTGATGGATTAAATAACATATTTTTTTTTGCATCAATTTTTAAAATAAAATATTTCAGTGCCGCATCACCAATTTTTTTAGAAAGAAACGCCATTTCTTCACTATTGAATTCATCAAGCTTATCAGAATTTTCTAGAATTTTCCTAGAATCATCTCTCATTTTTTTAATTAATGTATCCGCATCCACTACAGTTCCCTCTCTAGACTTCATCCTGCCATCTGGCAAGTTAACCATGCCATATGAAAGGTGAAAGCAATTTTCACTCCATGCATAACCTAATTTTCTAAGTGTCTTAAATAATGTAGTAAAATGATAATCTTGTTCATTTCCTGTCACATAAATCATATTATCAAATTTAAAATCATTATACCTTTCCAGTGCAGTACCTATATCTTGTGTCATATATACAGCTGTGCCATCAGACCTTAATAACAATTTTTGATCCAACCCTAAATCAGTTAAATCAACCCAAATAGAGTTATCCTCTTTTTGAAAAAATATATTTTCAGACAATCCTTTTTTTATTATTTTTTTACCTAATAAATAAGTCTCACTCTCGTAGTAATTTTTATCAAATGAAGTCCCCAAATCTGAATAAGTTTCGTTAAATCCTTCATAAACCCAATTATTCATTTTTTGCCAAAGTTTCCGAATTTCTACATCTTCATTTTCCCACCTAATTAACATTTCTTTTGCCTCATTTAGTAACTTAGAATTTTCAATTGCCTCATCTTCCTTTAACCCCTTTTTTATTAATTCATTTTTTTCTTCTTGGAATTGTTTCTCAAATAAAATATAATATTTACCCACAAAAAAATCTCCCTTCATTTTATTTGTATGTGGAGTTTCTCCATTTCCAAATTTCAACCAAGCAAGCATTGATTTACATATATGTATACCTCTATCATTAATCACTTGTACCTTTTTAACCTTATGCCCCATTTTAACCAGAATGTTAGAAATAGCTTGCCCTAATAATATGTTTCTTATGTGACCTAAATGAAGAGGTTTGTTAGTATTTGGAGAAGAAAATTCAACTAAACTGGTTATAGACGAAAAACTATTAACATCTAAAGTTCCAAAATCTTTATCATAATAAATACTCTCTAATAAGTTATTTACATATGAATCTGATATAACTAAATTTAAAAAACCACTAACTATATTAAATGAATCAATTTCTTCATTTTTTATTAACTCATTACCTATTTTATCACCTAATTCAGAGGTTGATTTTTTTAGCAATGACAGCAAAGGGAATAAAACCAATGTAACATCACCTTCAAACTCTTTCTTCGTTGTAACAATTTGAATTTTACCCTCAGTAAATTCAACTGAAGAAAATAAATTTTCAACACAAGAAATTATTTTTTTATTTAATTTTTTTATAATCAATGAGTTAATATTTAATTGTTTCTAAAAAAATCTCTGCTATCATACAACGAGCGCCTCCACCACCATAATTTTCAATATTATTTAATGGAGCATGCACAATTTTACAAAAATTATTTATTAAGTTTTTCTGTTTAACTGAAAATGAATTATATGCCCTAGTGCTCATAACCAAAATAGCATTATTTTTATCATTTTTTAATTCTAGCACATTACCACAAAAATTTTTTACTTGATTATAAGAAATGTCTATTATTTGTTTATTTGTTTTATTAAAAGAATCTAATAATTTCATTCGTTCAAATTCATTTTTTATAGAATCTAAGCATATAATTACGAAATTCTCACAAATACTCATCATTACATTAGTATGATAAATTAATTTTTCTTTTTCATTAAATTTTTGAGAAGAAGTAAATGATATTAACTCAAAATTTATTTGTTCACAAAAATAGGATAAAGGATTTTCATTAGTTCTTTCTGAAAGAGCTGCATAAACAATCTTATTTGACCTATCTAAAACCATACTCCCGGTCCCTTCTAAATATTCATTTTTATTTTCATATAAAGAGGCAATATCAACTAATCTTGAATATTGAAATTGACGCATAAAATATTCAATAATATCCTTTCTTCTTTCTCGCCTTCTGTTTTTTGCAAACATTGGATATAAAAATATAGACCCATCTCTATGTGTACTAATCCAATTATTAGGAAAGACACTATCAGGGGTCTCAAGATCAGAGATGTCTTCAAAAGAACATATAGCTACACCATTCCTTTCTAATATATTTTTAAATTGATCAAATTCAGACGTAACCTTTTTAGACACAGAAGAAAAGTCCTCTAAATCTGTTTTTTGTTGATAATGATTATTTATAGCAGTCTCACTATTATAAAAAAATGACACCGGCCTTATCATTAAAATTTTATTAGTTAAACTCATAAACTTCTATTTAAAGGTAAGGTAGAGCATCTTAAAAGGCCTCCCATTTTAGCAATTTTTTGATAATTAATTTTCTCTACTTTATAGCCATTTTTCACTAGAATGTTATTTAGTCTCTCAAATCTATAATCAGAAACAACTATATCATTTGAAATAGAAAAAAAATTGGAATTCAAATTCCGCATTTCGTCTGCAGATATTTGAATGATTTTATCATTAAAAACAGATTGGATTATAGATACATCATCTTTATTTTTAAATCCATCATAACAAACTACAACATGACCAAGACCCAAGGGCTGAAGGCAGCAGTCCAAATGTAAACAATTATCTTTTGTAGATAAATCTGATTTTTTTAATTGTATAGGTATTATTTTCTTTTTTACAAAAAATTGATTTAAAAAATTTACCCCATTAGCATTTGTTCTAGCAACTTTATATTTATTAAAATCATTGTCATTTGAAAACCCAATAAATATTTTATCTTCTAACACAATTACATCACCACCCTCTATATTTATACTATCTTTTAAATCAATAATATTTACTGAATTATAATTTGACAAAATATGCTCAATAGCTGGAAACTCTTTTTTTCTATCCTTTATAACATTAGAAATAAAAAAGAAATCATCTATCACAAAACCAATGTCTCTAGTAAATATTTGATTAACTCCTATTGTATTGTTCGGCCTATAAGTTTTAACCCCATGTTTTTTTAATATCAAATTAAATTGGTTTAATTCCTTCACAACTTCAGACTCATTTGGAAAAGTTCCTTGTAAAACATTTTCCCTAGAATGAGGGTCATAAACATCCTCAATTTTAGGGGTGCCTCCAAAATCTAAACCAATTCCTAAAATGACACTCTTTAAAGTAGAAAATTCATTATTTACATAAAAATTCATTCCATATACATTTAACCCAAATTTATGTAAAAAAAATGACCGAAAATAAACTAATAAGCAAATAAAAATATAAATATATTTATGATTATCTTTGAGGCATGAATAATACTTTTAAAAGCATCAAGATTGAATCAAGCAATCAAAAAATTTATTCTATCATACTGAATAGACCGGCTAAAAAAAATGCACTAAACAATACATTAATCTATGAGTTAACAAAAGCATTTAATCAATTAAATGACATTAGTGATTGTAAAGTAATTATTCTATCATCAAATTCAGACTGTTTCTGTTCTGGCGCTGATCTAGATGACTTAAAGATTATGCAAGAAAAAGATGAAGAAACTAATATATCTGACTCTGAAAAATTAATGAATCTATATAAATCAATATTATATAATACAAAATTAACTATAGCCAAAGTTGATGGGCCAGCTATAGCAGGGGGGTGTGGCTTAGCTACAGCCTGTGATATAATTTTTGCCAGCAAAAATTCTAAATTTGGATATAGTGAAGTAAAAATTGGTTTTGTTCCAGCTCTAGTAAGCGTCTTCTTATCTATGAGAATAAAGGAAACAGTAGCTAAAGAATTATTGTTAACTGGAAAAATAATTGATGGCGAACATGCAAAAGAAATTGGATTAATAAATTATTTATATGAACAAAAAATAATTGATAAAAAAGTAGATTCTTTTTGTAAATATTTTATTTCCCAATCATCGTCCGAATCAGTGAAAGAAACAAAAAGGCTTTTACTAAAATATTTAGATATAGAAAAAAAATTTGAGATAGCTAAACAAGTTAATGCCAAATCAAGAAAAAATAAAGATTGTATTAAAGGAATAAATTCATTTTTAAAAAAAGAAAAAATTAATTGGTCTAATGATGCGTAAAATTCAAGTTAGCTTAGAAAACCGTAAACCTAATTTTAGCAAAAGGCAAAAGATAATTATCAGTATTATTATTATTTCTTTTGCGTTATTTCTATTACTTTCCTTTAATTCTTATTGGAATACCGGTACAATAGATGAGGCAATTGGAGAAGGAGATGTTGCAAAAAATATACTTGGACCGGTAGGGGCTTTTTTTTCTAAAACATTAATTAGCGCATTTGGATTAAGCGCATATGGAATTATTATTATTTTAATTAGTTTAAGTTTTAGATTAATATCAAAAATTAAATTCAACTATTTAAATTTCTTAACAAAGATATCATTACTAATGTTATGGACAATGTTATTCGTAAGGGCTTTATCAATAAACTCAAGTGAATTCTCAGGATTAGTTGGACATAAAATCATTCTTTTTCTAGAAAAAAATATTGCATCTACTGGAGTTTGGATTATCTTAATTTCATATTTTTTAATTTTAATATTGCTATTCTTTAAACAAAACCCTAGTATAAAATTTATAAGAAATTTTAATTTTTTAAAAAAAAATAAAAAAACAAAATTAAAAGAAAAAGTTATTCAAAATGACTCTAATATTGAGTCTCTAAAAAAAGAAAGTAAAAAATCTCATCAAGAAAAAAGAGAATTAGAAGAAGACAACACTGAAAAAGAAAATAATTTCATTAAAATTAAAAGTGCAGATGAAGAAAAGACAGTAAAAGAAAATAGACAAAAAAGTGTTTTGCAAAAATATGGAGAATACAATCCGAGAATGGAGCTTGAAAATTATATTTTTCCCAAGTTAGATTTACTAAAAAAATATGATAATAAAATATCTATAAATAAAGAAGAACTTAATGAAAATAAAAAAAATATTATAGAAACACTTAAAAATTTTGGGATTGAAATAACACAAATGAGCGCTGAAGTAGGACCAACTATAACACTATATGAAATAGTACCTAAAGAAGGAATAAAAATATCTAAGATAAAAAGTTTAGAGGATGATATTGCACTTAGAATAAAAGCTACTGGAGTTCGAATCATTGCCCCATTACCAGGCAAAGGGACTATTGGAATAGAGGTCCCAAATCAAAATCCAAGCATGGTTTCTATGAGATCAGTTCTTGCTTCAGAAAAATTTCAAAAATGTGACTTTGAACTACCCATAGCTATTGGAAAAACAATCTCTAATAGTACATTTGTAACTGATTTAACAAAAATGCCTCACCTTTTAATGGCTGGCGCTACAGGACAAGGAAAATCTGTGGGATTAAATGCTGTAATATGCTCTATTTTATTTAAGAAACACCCTTCTGAAGTAAAGTTTGTTTTAGTTGATCCAAAAAAAGTAGAATTAACTCTTTATAATAAATTAAACAGACACTTTCTGGCTAAACTGCCAAATAATGCAGAGCCTATAACAACTGACACTAAACAAGTGATAAAGACTTTGAAAAGCTTATGTCTTGAAATGGACAATAGATATAATTTACTTAAAAGCGCACAGACCAGAAATATTATAGAGTATAATGAAAAATTTAAGTTGCGAAAATTGAATCCAAAAAATGGTCATAAATATCTTCCATATATCATTTTAATTATTGATGAATTTGCTGATTTAATCATGACAGCAGGAAGGGAAATTGAAACTCCAATTGCTAGATTAGCGCAATTAGCTAGGGCAATTGGAATACATTTAATAATAGCCACACAAAGACCAACTACAAATATTATTACTGGTACTATTAAAGCAAATTTTCCAACTAGAGTAGCTTTTAGAGTGTCGCAAGGAATAGATAGTAAAACAATATTAGATTCTATGGGAGCTAATCAACTTATTGGAAGAGGGGATATGCTTATATCAACTGGGAATGAAATAATCCGACTACAATGTGCGTTTATAGATACACCCGAGGTCGAAAATTTAACTTCATTTATAGAGGAACAAAAAAATTACCCAAAACCATATGAATTACCTGAAGTAAAAGAACAAGAAGACAAGGAAAGCAAAATCAAATCTTCTGAAAGAGACGTCTTATTTGTAGAAGCCGCAAGATTAGTTTTAAGGCAAAAAAAAGGATCCATTGGAATGATTCAAAGAAAAATGAGTATTGGATTTAATAGAGCAGGAAGGATAATGGATGAATTAGAAGACGCTGGAATAGTTGGCGCTGGATCAGGCAGTAAACCAAGAGAAGTCCTTATAAATAGTGAAGATGAGTTACTTATATTACTAAAATCAAACAATGAATAAAATTATATATTATTTATTTTTTTTGAGCCTAATATCATATTCTCAAACAGACTTAAACAAAATCAAAGATAGAATTAAAAAACACACATGTGAAAAACCTTTTTTTTTATCGGGCTCATACTATGACAATGATATATATTTAATAAAGAATAATAACACCCTTTTTTTTGAAACAAGTGAAAATGATCAAATTATATTAGAAATAATTTGCGACGGAAAAAACATATGGAGTATTGATTACAAATATGAAGAAATCAGCATTTATTCTCTTACAGAAAATGAAATAGAAAATTGCTTTTTTGTTGAACAATTTCTTAAAAAAATAGATGATTGGAAAATTAAAGAAAGTTTAATTCTTTTAAACTTAAATAATGACTGGGTCATTGTGAAAGAATCATACAGTCATTATATTGAAGACTGTGATATTGGCATTGATAATATGGAAGAATTAAAAAAAGATTATAATATTATTGGAAATCTTAATTTACTTTGGCTCGAAAATACAGAACTATTGTCTGAATATATTCCTTTAGATTTTAATTTTAAATTAAATGTTGATCAATTTTTAATGAAAAATACAGAATTTGAAGTCATTGACTTGCGTTAATCAAAATTACTAACTTTTTTAATTTCAAAATCCTCATAATACCAAATATCAAAAATTTTATTTCTATAAAAATTATTTTCGTGCAAATCAAACTTATACTTAACACCTAAAATATTAACCTCCTTATTTATTAAATTAGAATCTTTAAATAAAAATTCTAAAAAATATTTTCCACACTCATAACCTTTCAGTAAATATTTATCTCTAGAATCAGTTTGAAAAATATCATAAAAAGAACTTATAAAACTACCATAATCATAGGAGTAATTCTTATTACTAGCAAAGTGAACCTTAAGATTATTCAACTCATATGTTGGTATTTGTTCGAATTTAGCTATATCATCCATACAAAAAACAACCATGGAACTATCTCTTTTAAAAGCATGAAGCTTTGATATTAAATCAATAACAAAATCCTTTTCTTTAGATGGAATTAAAATTAGATTTTTAAAATCTAAAGTATCTAATTCATGATGAATAGAATCTATTGTAGGCTTCATGGTCATTATATTCTTAATATTCACATCAGTAGAGTCAAAATTTGAAAAAATAGTGTTCCTAAAATAATCATCTTTAAATGTTGTAGTATCATCCCTAGAAACAATAGAAATATTGTAATCAGAAAAATTATCAAAAACATATTTAGATAAATAATCAATTTTAGCTAATTCATTACATTCCATAAAAAAAAAGTTATCTGTATAATAACTTGAATTTATATTTTTAATAAAAGGAGACACAACCACAGTATTAGATCCATAAAAAAAATCTTTTATTATGTTAAAATTTTTTTGATATAAAGGACCAACTATCAAATCCATTCCATCTAAATGATTTAATAAATTACGTGTAGAATCTACATTATTATATGTGTCAAAAACAGATAAATCTACCTGATAACCTTGTTCAACATACTCATTTACGGAAAATAAAAAACCTCTATAAAAATCAATAGATTTAAAGGACTTATAATCAATATCATTAATACCTATATTTTCATCTTGAAAAACTAAAGAATCTATTAAATCAGTATGAAATGGTAATAACACTCCTATTTTTAAGGTAGAATAATTATGATTTCCTTTTTTTATTGGAATTAATATTTCTTGACCATGAAATTCATCTAAATATATAGAACCTTTTAAAAATGGATTGTATAGCACCAGCTCTCTTCTTGTTACATCATATTTTGACTTTAGAGTATAAAACGAATCAAAACTCTGAACGGTATATTTCATAAATATCTCTTGATCTTCATCTCTGATTTGAGAAAACAAAAGAAAGGGTATTAAAATAAAAAAAAAGAATTTATACATTAAAAAAAATTTATTCCCACTCTATTGTTGCAGGAGGTTTAGAACTAATATCATATACAACACGATTAACTCCTGATACTTTATTTATAATTTCACTTGAAATTTTAGACAAAAAATCATTTGGTAAATGAGCCCAATCAGCAGTCATTCCATCTGTTGAGGTAACTGCCCTTAAAGCAACAACATTTTCATAAGTCCTTTCATCTCCCATAACGCCTACACTTCTTACAGACAATAACATTGAGCCAGCTTGCCAAACTTTATCATATAATCCATTTTCCTTCAATCCATTGATAAATATATAATCAACTTCTCTCAAAATATTAATACTTTTTTTATTTATTTCTCCGATTATTCTAATAGCAAGACCTGGCCCTGGAAATGGATGTCTTTGTAAAATTTCTTTTTTAACACCTAAAGAAGAACCAATCTTTCTCACTTCATCTTTGAAAATTTTCCTTAAAGGCTCAATAACCTTTAAATTCATTTTATCAGGCAAGCCTCCCACATTATGATGAGATTTAATCGTAGCCGAAGGGCCTCCAGTTGCTGAAATAGACTCAATTACATCTGGATAAACAGTTCCCTGACCTAACCATTTTATGTTGCCAATTTTTTTACTTTCTCTTTCAAAAATTTCAATAAATTTTGAGCCTATTATTTTTCTTTTTCTTTCAGGATCTGAAACACCATTTAAAGAATTAATAAAATCTTCTTCAGCATCTACACCTTGAATATTTAAACCCATAGATTTATATGATTCTAAAACTTCATTAAATTCACCTTTTCTTAATAGTCCATTATTTATAAAAAAACAAAATAAATTATCTCCTATTGCGCGACTTAATAAAGCTGCCGAAACTGTTGAGTCAACACCACCAGACAAACCCAATATAACTTTATCTTGACCTATTTTTTCTCTTAAGTTAGAAATTGTGTCATTTATAAAAGAATCCACAGTCCATTCTTTAGATATAAAACATATTGAAAATAAAAAATTTTCTAATATTTTAAAACCATCTTCAGTATGATATACTTCAGGATGAAATTGTAAAGCATATATATTTTCATAAGAAAAACCTGCTATTTCCACATCATGAGTACTAGATATTATTTTAGCCTCTTTAGGTATCTTAAAAATTGTATCTCCATGAGACATCCAAACCTGGGAACCTTCTTTCACTCCATTCATTAGGAGACTACTACCAAAAATATAACTTAAATTTGCACGTCCATATTCTCGATTTTTAGATTTCACTACCTCACCCCCATTTTTATAAGCTATTAATTGAGCACCATAACATAAACCTAAAATGGGTATTTTTTTAGATAAAATTGAAAAATCAATAGAAGGAGATTCTATATCTCTTACAGAACAAGGTCCCCCTGATAAAATAACCCCTTTAACATCAGGGTCAATAACACTAAATTTATGACATGGAATGATTTCAGAATAAACATTTAATTCTCTAATTCTTCTAGCTATCAATTGTGTATACTGTGAACCAAAATCAATAATTACTATTTTTTCCATAATCTAAATTAATATATTTAAAATCCTTTTAAAATAACATAATCTTTTTCTAAAGGATTAAGTTTTTTTATTAAAACATCAAAAAATGAAGACCCATATTTCATGTAATATGGAATATAACTAGCTGATCTTTCTTGAATCTTGCCATTAAAATATA
>Ga0115011_10001753_pt1 | contig 15482 bp, 6 predicted proteins | sample TroAtlMetagenome_2_FD_88705 | JGI IMG/M metagenome (GOLD analysis project Ga0115011, IMG submission 88705) | Marine eukaryotic phytoplankton communities from Atlantic Ocean - Tropical Atlantic ANT8 Metagenome | ecosystem: Environmental > Aquatic > Marine > Oceanic | place: Tropical Atlantic...
ACGAACCAGGGGTTATGTTCCATCTGCCCGGCTATAAGCATCCATTCACCAAAACCAATCACAACTCCCGTGCAGCCCATTTTGCTGGAGGTCGGGTTGTCGCTAAGGTGCCCTTTTCAGAAGAGTTTTCAGTCGAGTTTTGGATATGGAACGGTGTGGTTAAAACGCCACTGGTTGGTGGTATTAACGTCGCTCAGTTTGGAGGCTTTCAGTTGCAAATTTTGGATGAGGCACTTTTGGGCGGTCCCCATTTGACAATTGTTCCGGGACGTGAGGGAAAGGCTTCGTTGCCTCCGAGAGAGTGGCATCTCGTTACGGTGGTTTGTCGGAAGAACAACTATGAGCTTTGGCTCGACGGGATTCTTGAACTCGATGGAAAACGGACACCGTCTAGCGACATCAAACAGCAGCCCAAACTAAAATTACTTTTCGGAGGCGGGGGCGATGCTTCTCGAGATCTTGGAGGGAAGTTGGACGAAATCGCGTTTTTTAACCGGGCATTGGCGAAGGCAGAAATCCAAAAACATTTCGGAGCCGCCAATCCCTTCAACCAAAAACATGAAAGCGTTAGCATTGAGGAGAAGCCTCTTTCGCCGGCAGAGTCAATGGCGTTGACGCATGTGCCGGAGGGTTACGAGCTGCAGTTGGTCGCAGGCGAGCCGCTGGTACGTGATCCAGTGGCGTTCGATTGGGGGCCCAACGGGGAACTATGGGTCGCCGAGATGGCCGATTACCCAAAGGGAATGGACAATAAAGGCAAACATGGTGGCCGTGTGCGGCTGCTGATTGACACCGATAATGACGGCCGCTATGACAAATCGACTGTATTCCTCGATGGACTGTCATTTCCTGCCGGGGTCATGCCGTGGCGTAAGGGAGTGCTCGTGGCCGCGGCGCCGGTGTTGCTCTACGCCGAGGACACGGATAGCGACGGCAGGGCGGATATTCGACGAACGCTGTTTGAAGGATTCCACGAAGGCAACCAGCAGCTCCGTATCAACGGACTTTACTGGGGGTTAGACAATACGGTGCACTGCGCTGCGGGTGCCGCGTGGGGTGGCTTCGGTGGAGCCAACAGCATCAAGTCGATGGTTAGTGGTAAATCGATACCAATCCATAGTGGCGACTTTAGATTCGATCCAGACAATGGTTGGATAGAGGCTACCTCTGGACCGTCGCAGTTTGGTCGCGTTCGGGACGATTGGGGTAACTGGTTTGGCGTGCAAAACAGTCATCCACTTTGGCACTATGTTTTGCCGCTGCGCTATCTTCGTCGGAACAGTGATGTGAGCTATCCTGACTCGAGGCATCAGGTTCGCACGCCGCGCAACCCGAAGGTGTATCCTAATAAACCACCGCAAAAGCGCTTCCACAGCTACGAGCAAAGCGGGCGTTACACATCTGCCTGTGGCCCGTCGATTTACCGAGATATATTATTGTTCGGAGATGGCGACACGACTCATGCCTTCACCTGCGAACCGTTTCACAACCTTGTTCAGCATTCGGTGCTTCGCGATAGCTTTGCTACATTCGAGGGCAAACGCGCCAGCAATGGTAAAAAGGATTTCTTTGCCTCGGCCGATCGGTGGAGTCGCCCGGTATTCACTCGCACAGGACCGGATGGTGCGTTGTGGGTTGCCGATATGTACCGCTATATGATCGAGCACCCCGAGTGGTTACCGAAAAATGGTCAGGACGAGTTGCGTCCCTACTTTCGCAGTGGAGAAGCTTATGGTCGAATTTACCGTATTGCGCCGAAGGCCAAGCCGCTTCGAACAGTGCCCAAGTTGAGAGGACGTAAACCGGCTGAGCTGGTTGGGTTTCTCTCATCCCCTAACGGTACTGTGCGCGACATGGCTCATCGATTTATTGTCGAATCGAGTGATGGTTCGGTTACGGGTCAACTTAACCAAGTGTTAAGCCAAGCGGAGTTGCCGCAGGCGCGATTGCATGCTTTGGCCATATTGGATGGTTTGGGTAAACTAGATGCCGAAAAACTTGGTCAAGTGCTAGCTGATAAGCATCCTTATGTGCGACGTCTGGCGTTTCGTTTAGCTGAAAAATTTTCTGATAAAGGGGAATATTTTGCTCAATTTTTTGATTTTGAATCAACCCGGAAATTGAGCGGATACGAACCTAAATTAATACTCCAGCAATTGTTTACTGCGGGTTTTTTTTCAAATAAGGAGATAGGAGAATCGCTTGGGCGATTCCTCTCTGAAAGATTTGAAAAAATTCGTTTCCCATATTTTGAGGCGGCTCTTTTGAGTTCGGCTCATACACATTACGATCATGTGCTTTGGGCTTCGTCTTCGAGTGAAGCAATCTTTGAACAATTGATACGGATGGGGATAAAAAAAAATCAAGCTGTTCTAAGTAAAAAACTAGATTCTGTTTGGGAGAATACAAAGCCGGAGGATTTGTTTCGTGTAGCCAAGCTTTGGATGAGTGTGCTTGCCAAAGCTGGGGTCCACCTCGCAGGGCTTGAAGAGGCCGGATTTCCCGGACAAACGGCTAAGTTAAAAAGCGTTTTAATGGAAGCTGAGAGAGTGTCCCTAGATTCGGGGGCAAGTTTGAGGATTAGGAGTGCCGCGATCGAAGCACTCAGCCGAGGGGGTGAGTTGCACGACAGCGTGATGCTCACCTTGGGTAAGCTGATTCAGCCGATAGAAAATCCCGACGTGCGTTATAATGCAATAACGGCAGTAGGAAACATGACTCAGATTGGTTCAGCCAGGATGTTGCTTGGTACTTGGCCAGGTTTGCTGGCAGCTGAACGGGTTAAGGCACTGGATGTGTTGCTCAGTCGTACTGCTTGGCAGGTGGAATTGCTTGAGGCGCTCGAGTCCAAGCGTATTTCTGCAAATGGTTTTTCTGCGGTGTACCGGGATCGTTTGTTGAAGAGTCGCAACAAGTCAACGGCGGATCGGGCCAAGCGAATTTTTAATGCCTTAGTTTCTTCCGATCGTGCTGAAACCTTGGTTAATTATTTGCCGGTACTCAAGTTGAAAGGCAATGCCAAGGAAGGCCGTTTGGTTTTTACAATGCTTTGTGCCGAGTGCCACGCGCCGGACAAGCAGCTTGGGCCGGACCTCCGATCGATCACGGATCGATCAGGGAAGGGGTTGCTAGCTTCAATCATTGATCCATCGCGGCAGGTTGATCCGAAGTACACGGCTTATACAGTAGTGTTAAAAAACGGCCGTGGGATGGTAGGTATTATCGGTTCCGAATCGGGACAAAGCCTGCAAATAAAAGTGCCAGGTGTTGGGGATCAATCAATCATCCGAAATCAACTCAAATCGTTGACCAGCCTTGATCAGTCGCTAATGCCCAATGGGCTTGAGGCTGGTTTAACTCACCAAAATATTGCGGATTTAATTGAATTTCTAAAAACAAATAATTGAAGTATAATTTAGTTATTTTGAGTTATTTGTAAGCACTTAGGTTAAGAATTAATTTTTTTGAAAAAACTACTTGACTTAATGAGACTGAATCCCAATATCTGTCTTGTGCCGCGTTAAAAGCGGTTTTTATTTAAACTAAAAAATGAGAAAGAGTCTCAAAATCACAAAGTCGGTTCCAGCTGTAGTTGCTGGTATTTGTTCCTTGGGAGTTTCAGTTGGTTCCGCACAGGATTCTGCCGAGGAGTTGGATCCAGTTTTGGTCAGCGGTGCCATTGTGGGGTCCAAGGAGGGGGTCAACAAAATCACCGGTTCAGCAACGTATCTGGATATCGAAGACCTCCGGGTTCACTCGATCAGTGATATCAACTCTGCATTGCGGCGGGTACCAGGTGTCTATGTTCGACCTGAGGATGGTTACGGAAATTTTCCGAATATTAGTTTGCGGGGTATTGACATGGGTAGAAGCTCAAAGGTTACGATCATGGAGGATGGCATTCTTGCAGCTCCTGCTCCGTATTCTGCCCCTTCGGCGTATTACAGCCCGAACATGGAGAGGATGAGCGGACTGGAAGTTATAAAGGGGTCTAGCCAAGTCAAATATGGTCCACACACAACCGGTGGTGCGATTAATTATCTTTCCACTCAGATTCCAGAAGATGTTACCACTTATTCTAGGGTTTATTACGGTGAGTTTGATGAAATGGTGAGCCATATTTATCATGGTGGTAAAAAAGACACCGACTTGGGCCGTATCGGTTATCTTGTAGAGGGTTATTACCGTAACACGGAAGGATTTAAAGAATTGGAGGGCGCAAATGGCGAAACGGGTTTCACTCGTAGCGAGCCTATGCTGAAATTATCATGGGAGCCCAACACTTCTAACTACCAATCTTTGGAGTTGAAACTGGGCAGTACAGATTTTGACGCAAATGAAACTTATTTAGGAATCAATGATGACGATTTCAAGGCGAATCCATATACCCGCTATGCTGCGACACGTAATGATATGATCAATACCTATGCTTCGCGTGGGTATCTGCGGCATTTTATGGAGTTAGGAAGCAGCGCTTCTTTGAAAACCACTGCATACTTCACAAAGTTTCACCGCAATTGGTTTAAGCTAGATAAGGTGGGTACTGCTGCTGATGGCAAGGCCGGTCAAAGTGCCTATAAGGTTTGGAATAATGCTGATTACCTCAGTGTAATCAAGGGTCAAAGTGCTGGATTCATAAGGCTAAAAAACAATAACAGAGATTATTCAGCTCAAGGTATTGAATCTATCCTAAACTATGATTTGTCACTTGGCTCCTTGGAAAACCAAATCCAGTTAGGAGCTCGTTTCCATAATGATGATATTGACCGTCTCCAATGGTACCATAAATATGATCAAGACGATTTGGGGGGGTGGTCATCCGAGGGGCGGGATGATTACAGCGGTGCTGCAGGTGATCGTCACCAAAGCACAGACGCCTTTTCATTGTATTTGGAGGATTCGATTGCGATCAACGATCAACTCACAATTGTTCCAGGTATTCGTTATGAATCCATGGACTACTCCTATGATCAAAATACAAGGACATCGGATAAATCACCAGCAGCTGGTTCAGGCGATTTGGATGTAGTAACCGGTGGAGTTGGTCTTTCTTACGATGTGAATGCAGGCTTGAATTTGTTTGGTGGCATCTACCATGGTTCATCCCTTCCCGGCCCTCGGTCCTATATCCGTAGTGGAGAATCACTCAATGAGGAGAGTTCTATGAGTTATGAACTAGGTTACCGTTATCAAAAGGAAGCTTTTGCAGCAACAGGAGCTTTTTTCTACAATGACATGAAAGACTTCTTAGTGCCTGATAATTTAGGTACCGGTTTTGAGGAGTTTGAAAATGATGAAACGGTAATGGTTGATGATGGGCCAAATGACGGTGAGATTACTGCTATTGGTTTGGAACTGCAACTTGGCTATGACTTCGGTACGGCTAGTGATGCTGGTTACAGCTTGCCGGTTACAGTTGGAATTACCTGGACCGAAGCTGAGTTTGAGAGCGGTGCCAGCTCTGCAGATGGCGAAAGCATTTTTAGCGGTGCCAAGTCTGGTAACTCAGTTCCTTACATACCTGAAATTCAACTTCACGCTGGAATTGGATTGGAAGTGGGCAAATTCCGGTTGGCCTTGGACGGCACTTACATTGATGACTCTTATGCATCAGGATTTAACGAAAGTGGCACGGTCAACTACGCAGGAAAATATGATCCTCGTTATGGAGAAATACCAAGTTATTTCGTTGCTGATTTCTCCGTTCATTATGCGGCCACTGATAACACCAATCTTTTCGCTACAGCGCGGAACATATTTGACGAAGAGTATGTTGTTGGTCGTTTGCCGCAGGGGGCACGACCTGGAATGCCTCAGCAACTGCTGTTAGGAGTTGAAACACAGTTTTGATGTCGGTTCCTCCTGGTAATTAGTGGTTCTACGTAAAAACTACTAACTATTTCTGGCATTCAGCGATAGGATCGCCCTTTCAAGGGCGGTCCTATTTGCATGTTCATCTATACTTAAAGAAGGGTGAATATGCTTGAGTCTTTCTTTTAAAAATCGTTTATGGTAATCGGCGAGGGGTTGTTGTATTAAGATGCTGATTTAATGGTCATAAAATATATTTTTGTAACTTGTGTTTTTTGCCTCGCGGGCTGTCGTACATCTGAACAAAACGGCAATAGTTTGGATCAAGTGCCCTTTCTTTTTAACCAAGAACCGAAAGGTAAGTATGGCCGTACAGTCCAGGCTGTTCCTGAATTACGACTCCATGCCGCAGTAGAAAAAGGAGACGAGAGTGTCATAAGAAAATATTTGGCTTTAGGTGTGGCGGTAGATTCTAAAAACCAGTTCGGAATTACACCGCTTCATTCCGCTACGTGTCAGGGTAAAATTGAGATAGTTAGGATATTGATTAAAAATGGGGCTAAAATAGATGAGGCGAGTTACGGTAAACAGACTGCCCTGCATTTTGCCGCTTTGAACGGTAACCCTTTAATAGCAAAACTTCTGATCGATAATGGGGCTACCCTTAATACCCTTGATTCTGAAGATTGGACACCACTTGACTGTGCCCTTGCTCGGGGCAAGGGGATTACATTTTCAAATTTTGATGGCAGAAAAGCGGTTGCGGAGTTGCTGATTGAAAAAGGTGGACGCAAAGGAAACGAAATATCAGCAGGTCACCACTAATAACAGGTTGTGTGGTTGAAATATTTGGTTTGAGCAGTGGTTGGGCTTTATTTTAACTCCGCTGAATAAATCCCAAAAGTATATTTGAAAATCAAACCTGAGAGTATGGAGCAGGATCAAGGAATCGTGCTATGATCTTGGACACGGTATCCTTGTAGATTTCCATGTTCTTCATGCGATCCCAATTCGGATCTTTGAGGAATGCCTGCCAGTTTTTTGCGCGGACTTCCTGGTTTTCGTAAACAAGCATGTAAGTCAGGTTAGGGATATTTGGGCCAATCAATGTCTGGCCGAAAAAGACTGACTTTAGACCGGCGGCATTAAATATGGCGATTTCACCTTCGTTAAACATTTGCACCTTTAGCAGAGCTTTAAGTTCGTTATGGCTCTGATACTCGCGCAGTTCGAAGATGCGTTTGCCTTTTCTCGGAATTTCAAGTTTGGGCTTGCCGTCGAATGCTCGCATGAATGATGAAGTGATGCGGGTGTATGCGGCATCAGTTTTCTGGCTGTTCAAGTACTCGTTTGCATTTTGGATAAACGCGTCATCGACTATTCTTTCATCGCGGGAGAAAAACTCCTGCGCATTCTTGAATGGTGTAAGTGTCCAAATGTCATGTTGCTCAGCTTTGTTGTTTTTCGGATGATTAGCCGAATGAAATACACCGATTGGCCCTAGATTAATACGTTTGGCAGCCGGCATGACCGCGTTTTTCAGGAAGCGATCGACAACGGCTTTCTTTTGCGCTGTAGGGATATGCCAGTGGCGAATTTCGTAGTACTCTAGTTCATTGTCATGATGGTCAGCATGCGCTTTGCCAAGCGAAGAAAACCCAACCGCACCGGTGGCGGCTAGTCCGGATTTGATGAAAACTCGTCGTTGCATGATTTGTGTGAAATTAGACTTAACCTTGCTTGGCTTTAAGAGCTCCCTCAGCAGCAATGGCAAGGCATTCGCCAATGTCGGCGAGTAATTTAGGGTGGTCGTTTGGTGTTTCCTCGTACTCAAGGCTTAACGCTCCGTCGGCTGGAAACTTGATCTTGCGAAGTGCCTTGAACACGCCGGGCACATCAAGGTGGCCCTTCCCGAGAATGACGCCATGTGTTCTTTTCTTCTGCTCGGAAAAATCCTTGAGGTGGATGCCGTACAACCGGTCGCCAAGTTTGTGGATTACTTCTACTGGATCTTCGTTCGAGCGAATATAGTGACCAAGATCAGCACAAAAACCGATTCGTTTGTCATGCCCTTTCACCGCCTTCAAGCCATCTTCGATCTTGTCGTAAAGGGCTCCTGGACCATGGTTATGAATGGAAATGCGAATGTCGTACTTGGCTACGAGTTTGTCCAAGCTGTCGAACGAATTCGGTGCCGGATTGGCTGATATATTTTTGATGCCAGCCATCTTTGCAAATTGGAATACCACCTCATTTTTGTCATGGTCGGCCCCGAAACCATTGACACCGTGAGCACTTATTGTCATGTCTCGCTTGTCTAGTTTCTTGGTCATTTCATCGACCTTTATTTTGTCCTTCGTGATAGGGAAGTGACCGCTGAAAAACTCGATAAAATGCAGACCAAGCTTGTTGGTTTGCTCAATGGCGCCGTCCACCCCGAATCCCCGCAGGGAGTAGCTCTGGATGCCCATAGGGAACCCACCGTATTTATTGAGCGAGGCCTTCTTCCCGCTGGCAGCGAGGATTTTGGGGATATCAAACCACGTTGCGCCGGCGGCTGCGGCTGTCACCGTTGTGGTATTGATGAATTGTCGTCTGGAAACGTATTTCGTGTTCATATTAATAGTATCGTAGATAGAGTTCAGAGTGGACTTTGGCACTGCAAAAGCCAAGTGCTTGAGTCAGGTCAAGCTAGAGCGGTCTGTGGTTCTTGTACCACCAAAGTTTCTTGTTGATGAAGTACTGGTTTTTGTATTCGTAGTGAAGATCGGTGTAAGTGATGTTGCTGCCTCCTTTGCTTTGCTCTTTGGCCTGATTCATTTTGCCCGAGTTATGCCTGGCGTATAGCTCGTTCGGAGGATTTGCGGATGAACTCGGTTGGTGCGGGCCACTGGCATTATAGACTCGTTCGTGATCCCAATGTGGAACAACCATGTAGGTGGCACAGCCAAAAAAGAAGATTTTACCTGGCTCGGGAACTTGACTGATTTTTTTGTATCTTTGATCGGATGGCCCGATCATTTGTTCGTTGGCTCCGTAAGAGAAGACAATGTCCCGGCTTTTATTGCCGACAAGAAGTTTGCGCTTCCTCAATTTTAATGTGTTGTATGCACCTTCTACATCTGCGGGATCAGTGAATAGATCCATCGTGCTAAGATAGCCCGCATCGTGCATGCTAATAAGCCAATTGGCATGGTTCTGTACAGTGTGCGGCGTTATGGAGACGGGGAACTTGCCGTCAAAATCCTCTGCGTACATTGCTGTTGAAAGCCCAAGCTGCTTTTGATTGCTCATGCAGACCGTTTGGCGTGCCTTGCTCTTGGACTTGGCCAGGGCGGGCAGGAGCATGCTGGCCAGGATAGCGATGATGGCAATCACGACCAAAAGCTCAATCAGTGTAAATGCGTTCTGCTTGTTTTTTATAATTTTCATTTTTTATGTGAATATGTCGTGGGCTACATTGCCATGTATGTCGGTCAAACGGAAGTCTCTGCCACTCCAGCGGTATGTTAATCGTTCGTGATCCAGCCCCATTAGGTGCAGGATCGTTGCATGTAAGTCGTGCACATGCATTGGGTTTTCCTGCGCACGCATTCCAAACTCGTCACTCGTGCCATAGGTGAAGCCACCTTTAACGCCGCCTCCTGCGAGCAACATCGAAAACGCAGTATTGTGGTGATCACGGCCGGCTCCAGCCTTGTTGTTTTGCGCGTACGGTGTTCGTCCAAATTCTCCCCCCCAGACTACAAGTGTGTCATCCAGTAGCCCCCGCTCCTTGAGGTCGGAAATTAATGCGGCGGTTGCCTTGTCGCTGTCTTGGCATAAGTTGACGTGTTGCTCGTTGTGCTTTTGGTGTGTGTCCCAAGGTTGGTTGCCGTTGTTTACATAGTATACGCCGACGTAACGCACGCCGCTTTCGACCAGGCGCCTGGCCAAAAGGCAAGAGTTGGCAAATGGTGTACGACCATATTTGGTGCGTGTTGCCACACTTTCCTTTTCGACATCAAAACTTTCCATGGCTTCGAACTGCATGCGGTAGGCCGTTTCCATGGCTTTTATCTGTGCGTTGAGTTCAAGATCGTAGTTGCGCTTAGCCAAGTGAAGCCGATTGAGCTGGCCAAGCAGGTCGATTTGTTCACGCTGCTCCCTGCTGGTGAGGTTCGAATTGCGAACGTTAGACACGAGCTTGTCGACCTTCATATCGGCGGTGATGATGCTCGCGGCTTGATGTTGAGCCGGCAGGAAACTGTTGCTCCATAATGCCGGTCCAACGACGATTTTGTTGGTCGGGCGAAGTACGACGTAGCCCGGCAGATTCTCGTTTTCTGAACCTAAGCCATACTGCAGCCAGGAACCAAGTGATGGGCGTATGGGCTGCACGTTGCCAGAGTGCATTTGCAGGAGCGCAGGTTCGTGGTTTGGGACGTCAGTGTGCATCGACCGGATGATGCAGCACTCATCGATCACTTGGCTGAGGTAGGGTAGTGTCTCGCTGACCTCAATACCGCTCTGCCCATGCCTCGTAAATTTGAATGGAGACGGCATGAAACCGGTGGTATTAGGTTTTTTGTAAATCTTGCCGGTCGGCTGTGCATTCTCGTGTTTCTTTAGTGCCGGCTTGGGATCAAACGTATCGACGTGCGAAGGGGCGCCGTTCATGAACAGAAAAATGATTCGCTTGGCCTTGGGCGCAAAATGCGGGCCAGGCTTGGCGGTGCCGGCTCTTGCCTGTTGGCTGAGCATACCCGCCATGCCAAGGTAGCCGAAACCAGCTGTGAACCGCTTGAGCATGTCGCGGCGATTAATTTCTGATTTAAGTGACTCACTCATGAGTATAAGTTAATGAAATTAATTTCAGGGTGCACTCCACCGTTAATTCGCAGTCTTATTGAAAACCTGAGTTTTAAATGCCACTTTTTCAAGTCCATCAAGATTACCTCGGTATTCAGCCAATGAATCGTGCTTGATGTTGGTGCAAACCGAATGCCTGCCCTTGATCTTTAAAGATGGAATCCACCAGACTTATTTGCACGGAATCAGTACCAAGCTGAAATATCTACAATCGGCCTCTTAGTAAAGCTTAGAGGCCGAAACAGTTGGACGGCGGTAAAGCAAGATTTTAAATAAAAAGTATTGGGCGCTACAAGATTTTATGGGAAAATCTATATTCTGAAGTCGATGACCACTGTAATTTGCATTGTCTCAGAAGATCGATCATTGGAGTTTAGTTTGTGTTGGGGGTTCCTGCTCCGTAATGGGTCGAGGTTTTGGATAGAGCCTTAATACTGGCGGTGCATCAGTCGTTTGCCTTCGGTTCCGCTAGTTGGTAACCTTAATATTTAACTCGAACCTCGTCATGCGGCCTGCACGCGATATGTCTAAGAGGATGGATTCATTCTACAGAGCCATACTGGCGATTCTCGTTGTCACGTCCATCTCTGCGATGGCTGAGCCTTTCATCCAAGGCTATCCCGGGAAGCGCAGCTACGTGGCGGGGGAAGAAGTCACGTTCCATCTCTCCACCGATACCGCGAAAGTTGATGTCGAAATCGCTCGGATCGGTTTGCAACGCAAAGTAGTCTGGAGCAATAAGGGAATTCCTGCCTCGCAGCATCCTGTTCCCAAGTACGCCAGTTCGCATGGGTGTGATTGGCCGGCGACCTTCTCGGTGAAGATCCCCGAGTCGTGGGCTAGCGGCTGCTACGAGGCGTGGACGCGATCGGGTGAGACGCAAGGCAACCGGATGTTCTTTGTAGTGCGCTCATCGCATCCCGGCCGCGAGGCCAAAATTCTTCTCCAACTCGCGACTAACACCTACAATGCCTACAACGGCTTTGGCGGCTTCAGCCTCTACACTTATTGGGGGCCGGCGCACTGGGACAAGAAGCACGAACCTGGCGATGAGCTAGGCCGGCGGGTCTCTTTCCAACGGCCCTTTAATGGGATCGACCGAAACTGGGAACTTCCCTTTATCCGTTGGTCCGAGCGGGCCGGTTACAAGATCGACTACGCTATTAACAGTGACCTTGAGTTTCATCCCGAGATCCTCGATCACTACAAGCTCGTTCTCAGCGTCGGTCACGACGAGTACTGGTCGGCGCCGATGCGCGATCATCTCGAGGCCTACATCGCGAATGGCGGCAATGTCGCATTCTTTAGTGGCAACACGTGTTGCTGGCAGGTGCGCAGCGAAGACGGAGGCAACGACCTGGTGTGCTGGAAGGAAGCTTACGAGCAGGATCCTCTCTACAAACCCGATGGTCAGCCGCTTCTAAGCACGCTGTGGAGCCATCACCTTGTAAAACGGCCAGAGAACCAGCTAACCGGTGTGGGGTTTCTGCGAGGTGGCTTCCACCGATTTCGGGATGGGATCCCGAACGGCAGCGGTGCGTATCAGGTGCACTGGCCCGACCACTGGGTCTTTAAAGAGACCGGTTTGGAGGAAGGCATGGAATTTGGTGGGGGCAACACGATTGTTGGTTACGAGTGCGACGGTTGCGAGTTCACGATTGTCGATGGACGCCCCGTTCCCACCGGCAGGGACGGAACACCGAAGAATTTCACGATCCTCGCCACTGCCCCGGCTAGGTGGGGCGAGGGTGACCTCGGTTGGTACAAGCCGGCTCATGAACTCTGGAAAACGAATGAGCACGAACACGGATGTATGGGCATCTACACCGTTCCGGGTGGCGGAACTGTTTTCACTGCAGCCACTACCGACTGGTCACACGGGCTCGCTCCCGGGGCGGGCAGGGGAGGTCTCGCTAATGCCAACGGTCCACTTGGGCCTGGGCACGAAACGGGTGTGTTCGTGGGGGGGACGTGGAACATCCTTCGCAACCACTTCTCGGGGAAGGTTGTTGATGAATACGGCAAGCCCCTCTCTCACACGCTTACCATCGAGTTCGGCTCAGCTGACGCCGACGAACATATCACCAACTGGGGTAAGGCTCCGCAAGCGAGCTACATAAATAGGAAAGCCCCGCCTGGTGCCGGCAACAACGCCCTCATGAACGACATGTTGTACAGCAGCGGTGTTCCGCGAGAACAGGCCGGTGTCCGCGTGAGTGGATTGCCGGAAGGAGAATATGAGGTTTTCGCTCTCCTGCGACATTTCTTCACGGCTGAGTCACAACGCTACGCGTGGGCCATCGGAATCGATCTGGACCGGGTGAAGGGAAATGGTTTTACCGCGAGCGGTGGGAGCCGCACCGAGTGGAAGGAGGCGACCCCGCAGCAAGCCGGCAATTATGCCCGCGCCAGGGTGCAGATCTCCAATCCACAGGATACTCTGACGATGCTCTACGACAATCTCGACGAAAGCTTTTCGGACGTCATGGGTTTTCAGATCGCGCGCGTCACCGGGTCCGAGGATTCGGAGTCAGGCTTCCGGATCCAATTCGACTGCGGTGGATGGGACAGCACCGACCACGTCGACCGAATTACGCGCAATGTGCTCAACCGGCTTTCGGGAGAGGCTCCCCAGCCCCCGTCGCCGTCGCGCACAGGAGCGGTCCCGGCAGAACGTCCAGCCATTCGTCCTCCTTCTGCACTGAACGGTTGGGCCGACTGGAAGCGCGGCGAGAAGATCTTCGAGAATGTCGTGATTCCTCCCGCCCCACCGCTCTCGCCGGAAGAACAACTCGCGACGTTCAAGATGGCACCTGGATATAGGGTCGAGTTGGTGGCGGCCGAGCCCATGATTGCGGATCCGGTGTTCTTCGAGTTCGATGCCGATGGGCGTATCTGGGTGCTCGAGTATCGCGGTTATATGCGTGACCTGGCAGGAACCGGTGAAGCCGACCCGATCTGCCGGCTGATGGTGCTCGAGGATACCAATGGCGATGGTCGATCGGATAAAAGCACCGTTTATCTCGACGAACTCGTCATGCCCCGCAGCTTCGCTTTCGTAGAAGGCGGCGTCCTTCTCGCCGAACCTCCCCACCTCTGGTTCTGCCAAGACCACGACGGCGACCTGGTGTGCGATCGAAAGCGCAAGGTGGGCAACTACGGCGTGGCGGGCAACCCGCAGCACACTGCCAACGGATTGCGGCGCGGGATCGACAACTGGCTGCACAGCGCCGACTGGGCGAAACGCCACCGTTTTCGCGAGGGATCGCTCATAGAGGAAGACGCGATCCACCGCGGCCAGTTCGGGGTGAGCTTCGACGACCTCGGGCGATTTTACAGCTGCCGTGAAAGCACGGCCGCCATCATGGACTACCTACCGGAGGAATACGCGCGCCGCCATCCCGGTCTCCGCGAACTGGCAAACCGAAACGGGGGGCGGCGGCGGCTCGGTGTGGGCGCCGTGATCTCCGGGCAGGCTCAGGAAGTGTTTCCCATTCGCCCTACGCCACAGATCACGCTAGGTGGCCTGGAGTTGCGCGACGACGGAACTTTGCGCACCTACACGATCGCCGCCGGCACTTGCGTCTACCGCGGTGATCAGTTTCCTGACGATGCGCGAGGAAACCTGTTCGTTCCAGAAGCTGGCGGTCATCTCATCGGACGCCTCGTCGTGGAAGATGGACTCACCCCACAGGCCAAGCGCCACTATCCGGCCGGACAGGAGCTTCTCGCCTCCACCGACGAACGGTTTCGCCCCATCAATGCCCGCACCGGCCCGGACGGAGCCCTCTACGTCGCTGACATGTACAAGGGCGTCATCGAACATGTTATTTTCATGGTGCCTTGGATTGCCGATCAGGTAAAGGCACGCAATCTCGAGTCCGGCAACGACCTCGGGCGCATCTGGAGAATCGTCGCAACCGATCGGCCGATCTCCTACGATTCCCCAGATCTGTCCAAGCAGAGTGGCGCCCAGCTGGTTGAGGCTCTGAGCCATCCCAACGGCTGGAGGCGAGACACTGCGCAGCGCCTCCTCGTCGATAGGCGCCTCACCGAAGCGGTGCCACCACTCAAGAAGCTTGCCCGGGAAAGCGGATCCTATCTCGGCCGAATGCATGCGCTGTGGACCCTAGAGGGATTGGGTGCGCTCGACTGGTCGACGGTGAGTGCGGCTCTCCGACACGAACATCCTCACGTTCGTGTCACGGCCCTGCGTGTCATGGACAGAATCATGACGGACGACTTGCGCGCCAAGGTCGTGACTGAGATCTCAGCGCTAAACGGTGAGCGCGGAGAGTCCAGCCCGGAGGTTCTCCAGCAAGCTCTCATCACGCTCAGTGCCGCCGCTGCCGAGCCGGCTGACTTCCTCCTTTTACTACAACTCGCCGCCAAGCGCCCCGATGACCTCGGGCGCACCGCTGCTCTCACCGGTCTCGCGGGCCGCGAGGCGGATTGCATCGAGGTGGCGATGGAAGCGATCGAGGGCGTTCCGCAAGGGTTTCGGGAACAGTTCATCCGCGATTTGACCGTGCTCATCGAGATCGCCGGTGCTGGAGGTGACGCGTCGGAGCCTGTGGTGAACTACAAATCGCTCACGGCAGATCAGGTGAAACGGGCCAAACTCGGAAATGAGATGTACACGGTGTTGTGCGCCTCCTGTCACCAACCGCACGGGCTCGGTACACCTGGAGTGGCACCTCGACTGGCAAAGAGCGACTGGGTAACAGGATCCCCCGAACGCCTCGCCCAGATCGTCCTGCGCGGCTTGGTGGGACCCATCGAGGTAAGCGGGCAAGAATGGAATCTCCACATGCCAGGGA